>ERZ827088.2556-NODE-2556-length-18740-cov-3.800856_pt1 | contig 18740 bp, 15 predicted proteins | sample MGYA00519922_ERZ827088 | MGnify/ENA primary metagenome ERZ827088 (study PRJEB31778, sample SAMEA3449254) | human gut metagenome | biome: human gut; feature: human-associated habitat; material: faeces | place: United Kingdom | collected 2010/2012 ...
GCTATAGTGTACCTAATTCTGGATGGTATTGGATTTATGCACTTGCAAAGAACCCTAACGGTGATCAAATCAATCACGTTAGTGCATTCTATGTCCAACCACAGACATTAAATAGTATTGGATATTCTTTTAACAGTACATATATTCAATTGAATGCACAAGGTACAGGGATTAATTCTCAAAATAAATTTAAATGGCAAGTATACAACATTAGTGAACAAAGATGGAGTACATTATCAAGTACCTCATCAAGTGTACAATGGCAACCTAATAAAGGAAGTTATTTAATTAATTGTGAATTACTTAATTCTAATTCGGAAAAGATTTCATCAAAATTAATTGGATTTAATGTTGAACATAGTTACCCAGCTTATATAGATGGGAAATATGAAGGATCAAATCCTTATGGAAGAGGTGTCTTATTAGGCGTATCTTCTAATGTAAATCCTAACCAAGGATACTATTATGAAATTTTATTATTAGATTGTCAAAAATATTTAAATGGTAATCCAAAACCATGGGTTTATGGTACTGGTTTAAAAAAGGTAAGTAGTGGAAGACATTTATGGACGACTTATGCTCCTAATGAAAATGGATATTATTGGACATACTATAGACTATATAACGAATCAGGACAATTGATAGATGATCATTGTTATGGAGCATTTTTAACAAAATAAAAAAGAGGGAGGTTAATTCAATGAAAATATCATTAGTAATGGCAACATATAATGGAGCTAAATACTTAAATGAACAGTTATATTCAATAAAAAACCAAACTCTAAAACTTGATGAAGTTATTATTGTTGATGATGTATCAACAGATGATACAAGCTATCTTGTTGAAAAATATATAAGCAATCACCAATTAAATTGGATATTTATAAAAAATGAAAAAAATCTAGGTTATAAAGGTAATTTTAAAAAAGGATTAGCACATGCAAGTGGAGATGTTATTTTCTTATGTGATCAAGATGATATTTGGCATCTTGATAAAGTAGAAAGAATGGTTGAGGCTTTAAAGAATCATCCAGAAATAAAAACCCTTGCTTCAAGCTTTAATTTTGTAGATGGACAAGGAAAACCTTTTTCGATTGAACAAAAGAAAGGATACGTCAACCAAAATCTATTACATAAAGATGTTATTGATGAAATAGAGAGAGTGGATTTATCTTTAGTAAAAATTACTAATTTTTCTCAAGGATGTTGTATGGCAGTAAGAAAAGAAGAAGTAGAAATTTTCTTGAAGAATACACAAAGTAAATATCCTCACGATTGGGAATTGAACTTGATTGCAGCAATGCAAGATGGATGTTATTTTTATAATGTTCCATTAATTGATTATCGTATACATGATAAAAATACGATAGGACTCGATGATGTTATTCACAATTCACATAAAGAATTGATGAAAAATAGAACAATTAAAAGATTAAACTATATTGATGAAGAAATAGAATTACTTAATTATTTAAAAAGAATGAATATAGGTTATGAATATAATAAAGAATATGTAGAAAATCATATTCTTTATTCAAAAGATAGAAAGAAATATATAAAAAATAAATCATTTTTCTCTTTAATAGTTATGTATTTAAAAGGGAAATATAAAGGATATGGAAGCTTTAAAACCTTTGTAGGAGATTTATGTTCTATTGTATATAAATGAGACTCTTTTGTAAGAGTCTTTTATTCTTTTTATAGTTTTGTTAAAATAGAGTAGAATTATGAGTAGAAGTAAGGTGATGAAAAAATGAAAACAGGGATAGTTGTTTTAAATTTTAATGATGCTAAAGAGACGGTATCGTTTGTAGAAAAAATAAAATCATATAATATATTAGATTCTATTGTAGTTGTTGATAATGCATCAACAGATGATTCTTTAACAGAATTACGTAAAATACAAGGAATCCATTTGATTGAAATGTCAAGTAATACGGGATATGCGGCTGGAAATAATGCAGGATTAAGATATTTATATGAAAATGATTTTGATAATTATATTATTTCTAATCCAGATATTATTGTTGAAAAGAGACAGCTTGAGGATTTTATAGCGTATATGAATTCAGATAATAATTATCAAATGTTTGGACCAACAATAGAAGAACATGGAAAACTAAATAGAGGTTGGAAACAAAAAAGTATTAAATATGATATTCATGATAATTATCCAATTATCAATAGACTTTATAAAAATTTAATAAAATATCCAGCGTCTCGTTATAAAGGAGAAATCACAAGTGTTGAATGCCTATCTGGATGTTTTTTTGGAATAAAAAAAGAAGTAATTGATCGTGTTGGTTGTTTTGATGAAGGAACTTTCTTATTTTATGAAGAAGATATTTATTGTGCCAAGATAAGACAAGCAGGATTGCATATTTGTGTTTTAAATAATGTGCAAGTTATTCACAATCACTCTATTACTATCAATAAAAATGTCAATCATTATCGTAAGTTAAGATATCTTAAAGCATCACAACTTTACTATCATCAAACTTGTTTTAATCATTCAAAGCATCTTCTAAATAGACTCAAAAGATCTGCGGAAATGGCTTGTCAATTTGCTTATTTAAGAACAAATAAAAAAATTGTAAATAAGCATAACAGACCAAGAAAAAAAGTGACAATTCTTTCTCTTCATTTAAGAGTAGGAGGAATTGAAAAAGCAATTTGTTCACTTGCCAATATGCTGGTAGATGATTATGATGTTGAAATTGTAAATGTTTATAAATTATGTGAACCTTCTTTTTATATTGATAAAAGGGTTCAAGTAACTTATTTATCAACAGATTTAGTACCAAATAAAGAAGAAATAAAAAATGCCTTAAAGTATAAAAACGTAAAGAAAATCTTTTTTGAAGGTATAAAATCATTAAAGATTTTATACAAAAAAAGAGCTTTAATCAAAAAATGTGCAAAGGATAACGATGGAGATATTATTATTTCAACAACCTTAGCTTTTGATCAATTATTTTCTAAATATCAAAAGAATAAATTACTCGTTGCGTGGGAACATTGCCATCCTGATTGTCAAAAAAATTATCCAAAAAAAGTGTATAAAGCAGTAAAAAAATTTGATTTGTTTATTCCTGTATCAAAATCAATTAATGAATTCTATAAAGAGTATCTAACGGGACCACAATGTGTATACTTACCTTTGTGTATTGATAAAGTGGATCATGAAGATGCAAAGTTTGATACAAATCAAGTAACAGTAATGGGAAGACTTTCAAGTGAAAAAGCTTATGATGATATGTTACGTGTTTTTGTAAAAGTTTTAGAACAAAATCCATCAGCTCATTTAAATATCGTCGGTGATGGAGAAGAAAGACATAATTTGAGTGTTTTAGCGGATCGTTTAGGAATTGCAGATTCTGTAACGTTCTATGGAAATAAAGTTGGAAAAGAAAAATCACAAATATTAGAAAATACAAGTGTCTTTGTGACAACATCACACTATGAAAGTTTTGGACTCGTTTTATTGGAAGCAATGGATTATGGTATACCATGTCTTTCTTTTGATAGTGCCAAAGGATCGTTAGATATTATCGAAGATGGAAAAGATGGCTATATCATTAAAAATAGAGATTTGGATCAAATGGCGAATAAACTAGTTGCGCTGTTAAATAATCCTTCTAAAGAACTTTCAAAAAACGCTAAAGACAAAGCAAATTCTTATAGCTATGAAAATGTTCGTAAACAATGGTTAGATGCATTTAAAAATATGAACATTCATGATTTAAAAACAAGAGTCATGTTTACTTCATCAGCAGGAGGTCATTATAGTGAACTTTGTGAACTTGATGAATTAATGAAACGCTATAATTCATTTTTACTTACGGAAGATCATGAAATGATGAAAGAAATAAAGAAAACAAATCAATCACGTTCATGGTATATGCCAGCAGGAACAAAGGAACATTTGTTTAAGTTTTTATGTAATTTTCCAATTACTATTATAAGAAGTTTCAAAGCGTTTTTAAAAGTTAAACCAGATGTTGTAATTGCAACAGGAGCACATACAACTGTGCCAATTTGTTATATTGCTAAATTATTTGGTAAAAAAGTTATTTTCATAGAAACATTCGCCAATATCACAACGAAAACTTTATCGGGAAAACTTGTCTATCCAATTGCAGATTTATTTTTAGTGCAATGGGAGGAAATGTTGAAACTTTATCCAAATGCTAAATATCGAGGAGGATTGAAATAATGCGTATTTTTGTTATGTTCGGAACACAAGATAAACGTTTTGATCGTTTATTAAATGCAATATTAAATTCTCACTTTGTTGAAGAAAATGATGTTTATGTACAACTTGGTTATACTAAAGGAAATTATGAAAAGATTCATGGTCAAGAATACTATACGGAAGAAGAATTGAACCGCCAAATTGAGATTGCTGATTTGATTATTACACATGCTGGGGTAGGTGCCATTGTTGCAGCTTTAAAATTAAAGAAAAGAGTTATTGTTGTACCTAGACTAGGAAAATATAAGGAACAAAATAATGATCATCAAGTACAAATTATGGAAAGATATGATAAATTGGGCTATATTATTCCTTGTACTGATTTAGATAATTTAGATAAAATTGTGAAAGAATCATATAATTTTATACCCAAAGAGTATAAAGCAGATAAACAAGGAATTATTAATGAGATAAAAGAATTTATAGATCAATTATCTTAAAAGGAGAACAAATGAAAAAAATATTAAAAGATAATAAAAAAGAAATCATTTTATATACTTTTCTCTTTTTAGTAATGTTTATAAAACATATATTCGCAAAAACAGGAACTGGTGATGATGCATGGTTTTTAAATTATTCTCAACTAGGTATTAAAAATTTTACGATTTTAAGAATGGAGACTTGGACTAGCAGAAATATTATCGAGGCTTTCCTCATTCTTTTTGTAAAGAATGGGAAATGGTTATGGACAATAATAGATAGTTTAATGTTTGTTCTTATTGCCTATGACATTTATAAAATTGTATTATCAAAAAAGCATAACTATTATATGTTAGGCTGCATTATATTTATTATTAGTTTTTTTCCATTTCGTATGTTAAATCAGGCTGGATGGTACGCAACAACAATTAATTATATTTGGCCTTTAGCCTTAGGATTTTATGTACTTTCTTTTATACCGCGAACATATCAAGGAGAAAAATTGTCGGTATTTCAAAAAGAAACTGTTATTTTAAGTACATTATTTTCATCCAACCAAGAACAAATGTGTTTACTAATCATTGGTTTTTTAGGGTTGTATTTAATTTATATGTTTATAAAAAAACAAAAGATACCTACTATTTTTTATGTGATATTAGTCATGGCAGTTTGTATGTTGATTTATCAGTTGATATCACCGGGTAACGCTAATAGAAAGGTAACAGAAATAGCTCTTTATTACCCAGAGTTTAAATATTTTTCGTTAATTGACAAGTCTTATATCGCAGTAATGTCTACGATATGTACAGGATTATTGACATGCCCGCTTATTATTTATTTTTTTAATCTAAGTTTGGGTTATTTGATTTATCAAAATAAAGGTAATAAAAAGGAATTTATATTATTAGTTGTATTTAGCTTGATTAATTTAATTATAAGAATATCTGGCAAAATACCGTTATTAAGCACAATCAATTGTTTTTTTGTGAGATATACTGAGACAATAAAGACAATTAATTATTTAAATTTGAGTAGTTATATTATTATTTTATATTTTGCAATTTTTACAATGTTTTGTTTTTATTTAATTTATAAATATGTTTCTTTAAAAAGATTTTATATAGTAGGAATTATTTTAATTGCAGCGTTGTGTTCGAGACTTGTAATGGGTGCTTCGGCCTCGATTTTTGCTTCGAATACCCGTACATTTATTAACTCATACTTTTTAATTATAATTGCAGGCTTGTTTTGTTTAACAAGTAAGAAAAAAATAGGCAAAGGAGTTGAATAACATTGGAAAAAATAACAGTTATTGTACCATGTTATAACGAACAAGAAGCATTACATTACTACTATGAAGAAATGAGTAGAGTAATGAATGAGATGAAAGAAGTAGGTTTTGAATTATTATTTATTAATGATGGATCCAAAGATAAAACATTGGAAGTTATTAAAGAACTTGCCTCTAAAGATGAAAGAGTCAAATATATCTCATTTTCAAGAAATTTTGGAAAAGAATCAGCTATGTATGCTGGTTTTGAAAACAGTACAGGAGATTATGTCTGCTTAATGGATGCAGATTTACAAGATCCACCAAGATTACTTCCTGAGATGTTTAAAGCAATCAAGGAAGAAGGATATGACAGTGCAGCAACAAGAAGGGTAACAAGAAAAGGTGAACCACCAATCCGTTCCTTCTTTGCAAGAATGTTCTATAAGATCATGAATAAAATATCTGATACGGAATTAATGGATGGAGCGAGAGACTATCGTCTTATGACAAGACAATTTGTTAATTCATTATTAGAAATGAAAGAATACAATCGTTTTTCAAAAGGATTATTTGGTTGGGTAGGTTATCAAACAAAATGGATCGAGTTTGAAAACGTTGAAAGAGTTGCAGGAGAAACAAAGTGGTCATTTTGGAAACTGCTTCTTTATGCTATTGATGGAGTTGTTGCTTTTTCAACAGCACCACTTGCAATTGCATCTGTTGTAGGAATGTTGATGTTATTAGTAGCGTTTATCTTTATTATTTTCATTATTGTAAGAACACTTATCTTTAATGATCCAACAAGTGGATGGCCATCTCTTGTATGTATCATTACATTAATTGGTGGAATTCAAATATTCTGTGTAGGCATTGTCGGAGAATACTTATCAAAGATTTATTTAGAAACAAAAAACAGACCAGTTTATATTGTCAAAGAAGATAATTTACAGGATGGAGAATCATGGAAAAAATAAAAGAATTAATGAATAAGAAATATGTTTATTATGTATGCTTATTTATATTTGTATTTGCTTTACATTTATTTATGAGACCTGGAGAAGCAGATGATTTATGGTTTATAAACAATTATACAGGAAATCCACTTTCCTTTGCTTATATGCGTTATATGCAATGGTCTAGTCGATTTCTTATTGAAATGGTTTTAGTTTTTATTGCGTCGTTACCATTGATTGTTTGGAAAGTATTAGATACCTTAATGATTGTCTTATTATTCTATTCTGGTAATAAGCTATTGAATATTAAGAATAGAAAAATTTTGATATTTGAAATTTTTTTAATTATGATATTACCTTGGAAAGTATTTGGGGAAACAGGGTGGATTGCAACAACCCTTAATTATACATGGCCAATTACTTTAGGATTCTATGGATTTTCTATATTATTGGAAGAAAAAACAAACTTTCTTAAACAGATTATATCATTTTTTTGTATAATATTTGCTTGTAATCAGGAACAAATGTGTTGTGTCATGCTTGCTTTTATAATTATTTGTTTTTGCATAAGAACATTTCAAAAGAAAAACAATAAAGTTTTTCTAATTCCTTTTATTATATGTATTTTAATGGGCGTTTTACATATCATATGTCCTGGAAATTCAATGAGACAAATTTCAGAAATGCAAACGTGGTATCCTGCGTATCAAAATTTTGATGTTTTAGATAAAATTTCTATAGGAATTATTTCTACTGTGACAGCAATATTATTTGATTTTAGAATTATTTATATTGCATTTATAGGAATGCTCATTTTGTATATAAAGTATTTACCATTGAATAAAAAACTATCTTATATTATTCAATTTATTTTAGTTTGTTTTATTTTTATCAATATTTATCCTTTTGACTCTACACAATTGATGTTTTATTCAAAGGCACAGGAGAGTATAGTTATAACTTTTATGAACTTTGTTTTACCGGTATTATTATTTAGTTTACTTATTTCTATAGTTATTTATTTGATATTAAAAACAAAAAACAAATATAATTATATGTTTGTATTACTGTTTTTATCAGGAATATGTTCTCGACTTATTTTAGGCTTTTCGCCAACAGTATATGCTTCAGGTAAAAGAACAGTGATTTATTTTTATATTGTTTGTTATTTATTAACGATATTTATTATGAAGACTATTTGCATTATAAAGGAGAACGACTTTGAGAAAAAAATATAATTTACAATTTATTTTATTATTTATATTAATTATTATTTTAGCAAGTATACCATTGTTTCATAATCAAATAGTTTTAGGCGATGATTTGTCTTTTCATATCTTAAGAATTAGAAATTTATCAGAATCACTAAAACATTTTGATTTGTTTCCAAAAATAGATGTACTAACTCTTAATGGATATGGATACGGTTCAAATTTAATGTATCCTAATATATTTTTATATTTACCAGCAATATTACATGTTCTCGGTTTAGATATTGTTTTATCTTACAAGATATTTGTTATTTTTATTCACGTTATTACATGTTTAATATGTTATTATACTTGTTACAAAATATCTAATGGGAAATATGCAAGTCTAGTTGCTTCAGCAATATATACTCTTTGTCAATATAGAATGTTAGATGTTTATTCAAGAGGATCGGTAGGAGAATACTTGGCAATAACTTTTGTTCCTTTAATTGTGTTAGGAGTTTATGATTATTTATTTGATGATTTTAATAATCCTCATTATTTGGGGGTTGGTTTTTGGGGATTAATGATGTCTCATACGATTTCTTTAGAAATAATGATGGCAGTTACAATTGTCATATTTTTAATTAATTATAAGAAAGTATTTATTAAAGAAAAAATAGTTAAATTATGTATAACGGCAATTATTGTATTACTCGCATCTGCAATTTATTTGTTTCCAATGCTAGAACAATTCTTATTTTATAAATTTAATGTTTCGCATACGGCAGGATTATGGGAATATGGAATGTCTTTAAAAGATTTATTTAATATGAATAAATATGGTATAGGAATAATTGTCCCATTATTACTAATTATTAGATTTTTTATTCGTGACAGAAGGAAAGTTGTTTTAGGAGATCAATGTCTTGTTGCGGGACTTTTTGCACTCTACATGACAACAAAATATTTTCCTTGGAAACTTATTTCTAAAATATTTGTTATTCAATTTCCATGGCGTATGAATGCTGTGGCTATGGTCTTTTTTGCGATAGCAATTGCTATTTATTTAAAGAATATAAACAATAAATATTTTTATTATTTAGAAATGAGTTTAATCATTATTTCTGTGGTGTTATTTAATCAATCTCTCCAACAAAGATTTTACTCAACGCAAAGCTCTTTTGATGATACTTGTGTTTTAGGAGCGGGCGAATGGCTTCCTGAGGGAACAAATACAAGTTTACTTACAGATTCTTCCCATGTGATTTATGATAAAAACATAATAAACATGGAAAAGAATTATAATTCTATTAAGTTTGTTGCAAAATCAACAGGTAAATATGATATTCCGCTTCTCTATTATAAGGGCTATGTTGCTTATATAGATAATGGTGAAAAGAAAGAATATCAAGAAGTGTGTAAAAAGGAAAATAATCTTGTTTGTGTAAATGTTTCAAAAGAGAATAGCAGGGTTGTTGTTAAATATGAGGGAACATTGATACAGAAAGTAAGTGTGTGGGTAACATTTGTAACATTTATTTATATAATTATGTACTTTGTAAAAAAAAGCAGATATAATGTTTAAGAAGATTTATAATACTGATAAAGTAGAGGAGAAGAATATGTTAAAGAAAATATGTGTAATAGGTATGACTTTATGTATGCTATTTGGTGTAACTGCATGTGGATCGAATTCTAATTCGAGTTCGGGTGGTAAAAGTAATACAACAACTCAAAAAGAACGTCCTTTTACAGAGTCAAAAGGGTTAATTAAATATTTTAAAATAGATGATGAAAAAATTTGTTTACCAGAAACAGTGGGTGAATATGTTAGCTATTTAAAAAAAATCGGGACAAAGGTTGAACTAGGAAATACAGGAAAAACAGTCGATGAAGCGGATGAACTTAATGCTGGTGGTGTTTCATCTATGGTAGCTTTTTTAAAAGTATATTTAGATGATGATAATTGGCAATGGTTTGGAATTCGTTATGAAAATGATACAAAAAAATCATTACCTGTTTCTGAATGTAAAGTTACACAAATAACGTTAGATTATGATACGATTAATGAAGAAGAAAATCATCATGGAATTGATTCGATTGTCTTTGTAACACAAGATGACAGTGAAGTTCCTATGGATGGTAAATATAATAAATATTCTGTATTTGGTGCACCATCACAAGAAACTGACGGACATTTATATTTTTATGATGATCAAGGTTATAAGTATGAAATGGTTGCAGAAAATAAAAAAGGAATTTTAACGAGAGTTGCCATTACATATCCTACAAAATAAAAATAAAAGCACATGGGATTGATGATAATTAATCCCATGTTTTGTTAATAAAGGAGAGAAGATGAAAAAGGTATTAAAAGATAAATTAAATATACTAATTATCTTTATTTCTATTTTTTTAATACTGTTATGTTTTAATAGATCATTGTGGGGAGATGAAGCATGGACAGCTATTATAATGAAATATGATTTTAAAGAGATGATTCGTGAAATTGGTCAAGATGTACATCCACCTTTATATTTTGTGCTCTTAAAACTTATTGTTACATTGTTTGATCAACATATAGAAATTATGAAGATTATGTCAGTAATCCCAACAATCATTCTTATGGCTATTGGAAAAAAATATATTAAACATATTTTTAAAAGTGATTTTATTGCAGGTGTTTTTATTTGTTTAGTAGGACTTATGCCAAGTTGTATGCATATGTCTGTTGAATTAAGAATGTATTCATGGTCAATTCTTTTTGTTACATGGTCTGCATTTTTAGGATGTGAGATTTATTTACATGATCAAAGAAAAGATAAGTTATTATTTGCATTGAGTGGAATATTGGCAGCTTATACACATAATTTTAATATTATTTCTGAAATTTTTGTGTATATGATTTTGTTTATTGCTTTATTGGTGAAAGATAAAAAATATATTAAAGATATTTTAATAATCTCATTAATCACAATATTAGGTTATTTACCATGGCTATTTATTAGTTTTAAACAAGTGATGAATGTAAATAATGATTTTTGGTTATGGTCTGTTAATTTTACAGATGTTGCACAAATGCTCATATATCCATTTAATTCATTATGTCATAATGAAATACCTAATCTATTTGTATTAATATTTATTGGGTTACCATTATTGATGACAAGTTTATTATTTATTGTTGTTTTGAAAACAACAATAAATAATCATTTTAAAAATCAAAAAGCTAACTTTGTACTTTTATGTTATATTCCAATGTATGGGTTGATGATGTTTGGTGTTGTTTATGGATTATTGATACGTCCTATTTTTGTAGCAAGATATTTACATAGTACTATTGGCATTTTCTTTTTAGGATTGGCTGTAGGTATTTCTTTGATAAAGAAAAATTCTTTGAAAAATGTTGCAATAATAATATTGATATGTAATATGATATATGGTTGTTTCTTTAATATTCAAAGAGAATACTTTAATGGGACAGAAGATACTTTAGCTTTCTTTGAAAAAGCTAAGAAAGAATATTCAACACGTACAATCGTAACAGATATCTTTTTATTAAGTACCACAGTTATGCCTTATTATGAAACACAGTATACAACATATAGTAATACAGTTTATAGTTTAGAACAAAGTAATCAGCCGATATTCTATATTGCTGATCAAAAGAATGATCAAAGCTTTTTAGAAAATATGAATGCTAAGAAATTATACAGTGGTAATATTGACAATGAATATTTCTTTGATGTTTATTTAATAAATAATGTTGAATTTTCATAAAAAACAATAGAATAAATCTAATATAAGTAGAAAGGATGTATGTAAATAATGTATGAAAATATAAAGAATTTTACTCGAAATAATAAATCCAATATAATTATTTCAAGTGTTTTCATTCTAAGTGTTTATTTAATTAAATTAGGAACATTAGCAACATCAATTGATAATGAAGCGGCAATTTCAGTATCAAGTAGTTTATATAATGCTTGGTTATCTATGGGGAGAATTGCATTAGTTTATTTGAAAAAAGTATTTGGTGTTGGTATTTATAATCCTTTTTTATCTATGTTTATGCTTATTGTCTTAATGATTTTTTCAATCATTACATGGGGCATGATTTTTGATTATATAAAAAATAATAAAAATAAATATGCTTATTGGATTTTTATATCTATCTTTTTTACAGCACCTATCATGGCAGAACAACTTGGGTTTGTTATGCAAGCTGTAGAAGTTTTATTAGGTATAAACCTTGTAGCTATTTCTCTTTTTTATACCTATAGGTATTTTATAGATACACCCAAAAAATATTATTTGATTATAAGTGTTATTTTAAGTGGAATTGCTTTTTCGATTTATCAAGCACTTACAACAATATATGTTACAGCTGCAATTTGTTTATTTATTTTATATATATCACGAAAAGATGTAACGAACCCTAAAAAAATATGGCAAGTTATAATTTTGAATATTATTTTATTTTTCTTATCTTATGTGGTTTATTTCGTGTTAGCTAAGTGTGTTTTATCTTTATTGCATATTGAAGCAACAAAATATACAGGAGATCAAGTAGCGTGGGGTACTGTTCCGGTTATTCAATGTATAAAAAATATTTTGAAATATATAAAGGGCACTGTAACAGATAATACAATATTTTATTCAAAAGTTTATGTTGTTCTAGCAATTTTATTAGTAATAAATGCTTTTTATGGTAAAAAAGAAAAATATGATAAAAGATATTACATTTATATTTTAGCTATTGGTGCTTTATTGGTAACACCATTTCTAATGGGAATTATTTTAGGTGGTCAACCAACAAAAAGAACAGCAATTTCATATCCATTTATGCTTGGTTTTTCAAGTATGTATCTTTTTGAAGAAATTAGAACTAAAATAAAAAATAAAGATGCTATACTTATTTTAATGGTACTTGTGGCACTTGTACCATTTAAACAAAGTGTCTTATCAAGTAGACTCTATTATACAGAGTACATTACTAATAAAGAATCGGAGATTGTAGCAACGAAGATTTCAAATAGAATAGAAGAAATCACAGGAAGTTATAATCCTGAAGAAAAAATTGCATTTATAGGATGTATGAGATTAAATAGGAATAACAGTTGTTATCAATTAGAAGATTTAGAATATGTCGGCAGAGGATTTTTTGAAACTAGCTTTTCGACAACACACGGAAGCTTTTTAATGAGAAATTATATGGCAACATTAGGTATTAACTATCAATGTCCATCAGAAGATGATGCAAAAATTGCAGAAGAATACGCTAAAGATATGCCAGCTTGGCCAAATAAAGAGTCAGTGAAAAAAGTAGATAATATTGTTATTGTAAAATTAGGATAGGCAAGAGGTGATATAATGCGAAAAGAAAGATTATTTTATTTAGATTTTATACGAGCAATTGCGACAGTCTCTATTATAATGACACATTTTAATGCAAGATATATTTATGCAGGGGCACAATATATTTATAAAGCCATTATATCTACAACATTTTTTAATATTTATATAGGTGATTGGGGTGTTTCTTTATTCTTTATCATTTCAGGAGCTGCTTTAATGTATGTATATCAAGAAAAGTTAGAATATAAGAGATTTTATAAAAAGAGATTTGAATCTCTTTATCCAATGTTTTGGATGGCTTACATTATTGCGTTTATAGGATTGTTTTATTTAAATAAAGGAATGTTTTTACAAGCACCTAAGAAAAACTTTATTTTAACGATTATTGGCTTTGATGGTTATTTGGCAGCCAATGTTCCAACATTTTATATATTGGGTGAGTGGTTTTTAGGATGTATTATTTTATTCTATGTGTTATTTCCTTTATTAAGAACAGGAGTGAATAAGTATCCTAAAGCAACAGTTGTTGTAACCGCAATGATTTATTTAGCATTTATTTTCTTTTATCATGGTGTTTTTGATATGAGTAAGATTGTTTTTGTAAGAATGCCAGAATTTTTAATGGGTATGTATTTTATTAAGTATATTAAGAAAGTAAATCTGCCTATGCTTGTTATATCTATAATTGTTTTAGCTTTGAATTTGATTTTAAAGCCACAATGGTCAAATCATTTACAAACAACATATGTTGGAATAAGTTCATTCTTTATTCTTGTTTATATTTCTAAATACTTTGATAATAAATTCTTTCAAAAAGTATCAAGCTGTATTAGTAAGTATTCTTATGCTATTTTCTTGGTTCATCATGTCATTATTGCACAAGTCATGGCACGTGTTGATTTAACACAAATTTCATGGTTTGGTAGTTATAAATTATTTGCATTATGTTGTATAATAATAGGAATATGTGCGTTTCTATTATTTCAAATACATAAATATATTATGAAATTTATAAAAGGAAAAATGTTATGTATGAAGAAGGATTAAAAAAAACAGGTAGAAATATTGTTTTAGCTATATTTGCGATTATTGTGGGTATTTTAACGTTTTTAAGTATGTTTTTAAATACTTATATAAGTATAGAAGAACGTACGACGATTATAGAAGATAATCCTTATAAAATGATCATTTACTTTATTATTGTTTTAGTTGTTTTATTTTTTGTAAGAAGATTTTATAAACTTCAAAAAAAGATCGATAATCGAAAAATGTTTATACGAATTTGTCTTGTATTCTTAGCAATTTTTACGATTATTATCTTTACTCATAATATTTATCCTGTTGCCGATCAACAAGAAATATTAAATTGTGCAACAGCACTTAAACAGGGGAATTACGCGCCTTTTTTACCAGATGGTTATGTGGGAAAATGTACAAATCAAGCAGGAATAGTAATAATTTTATATTATTTATCTTTTATTTTTGGAGATAATAATTATCATGTTTTCCAATTCTTAAATGTTTTGGGTCTTATTTTAAGCTATTATTGCATTTGTAAGATCTCAATGATTAGTTTTAGTAATGATGAAATAGAACAATGGACATTTGGTTTTCTTATTCTATTTTTACCACTGACTTGGTATGTTACCTTTGTCTATGGTAATATCTTTGGTCATGCTTTTTCTATGTATGCAATTTTATCAGGATATAAATATTTTGAGGATCGAAAAACAAAAGATATCTTGCTTAGTGTTGGATCTATAACACTGGCCATGATGTTTAAATCAAATTATTTGATTGTCTTTGTCGCAATGATTATATTTATTTTATTTGATATTATTTTAAACAAACACTATCGCTCATTTATCTTATTTCTTGTTTTAGTTCCAGCATACTTTGCTTCAAGCTTTATTCCAAATTACTTAGTAAAAAGTATTACAGGAATTGAATTAGGCAAAGGTGTACCGATGCTCGCCTATGTTGAAATGGGACTACAAGATTCTCCTGATGCACCGGGTTGGTGGAACGGCTATAACTGGAATGTTTACACAGATAATAATTGTGATAGTGAACAAGCAAGTGCACAAGTAAAAAATGATTTAAAAAATACACTTATTTATTATTTACAACATCCAAAAGAGTGTCTTGACTTTTTTTATAGGAAAACAGTTTCACAATGGTGTAATCCAGATTTTCAAGGTACGTGGATCCTGCGGTATTCTGATTTTTATATTCACGGGGATTTGTATTATGAAATATTTAATATATTTGAATCTATTGTCTTTTTAGGAACACTTGCTTATATTTACTATACAGGTCGTCAAATGCCATTGCATAGATTATTGTTACCTATGATTTTTATTGGTGGATTTATTTTTCACTTATTTTGGGAAGCTAAAGGGCAATATACAATTACGTATTTTGTTTTGTTGATTCCTTATTGTGTAAAGGGACTTATGGATATGACAGACGAGATAGCAGATGGTATTTTGAATTTAGAAAGGCATCAAGGTGTTTTTGGAACGATAAAGATGTTGTGGAAGTTAGATTCATTTAAATATATAGCTTTGTTATTTGGATCAACTGTGTTACTTCATTTGATTGTTAGGGGGAGTTTGTTTTGAAAAATTTGATTTTAAAATATAAAGAAGTCATCATGTATTTAGTATTTGGTGTTTTAACAACAGTTGTAAATATTGTTGTTTATTATGTGGCTGCAGATTGTTTAAAAATTAATTATTTAATCGCAAATATTGCAGCCTGGTTTTTATCAGTATTATTTGCTTATGTGACAAATAGAAAATATGTATTTGAAAGTAAGAGTGATCACATTTTAAAAGAAATGATTTCTTTCTTTAGTGCAAGACTTGCTACAGGAGCACTGGATATGGGATTTATGTATGTAACTGTCAATTTCCAAATACTCCCAGATTTTATTGCAAAGATTGTTGCTAATATATTTGTTATTATCGCAAATTATGTATTAAGTAAATTATTTATCTTTAAAAAGGATGGTGAATAAAATGGAAAAAATAACAGTTATTGTACCATGTTATAACGAACAAGAAGCATTACATTACTACTATGAAGAAATGAGTAGAGTAATGAATGAGATGAAAGAAGTAGGTTTTGAATTATTATTTATTAATGATGGATCCAAAGATAAAACATTGGAAGTTATTAAAGAACTTGCCTCTAAAGATGAAAGAGTCAAATATATCTCATTTTCAAGAAATTTTGGAAAAGAATCAGCTATGTATGCTGGTTTTGAAAACAGTACAGGAGATTATGTCTGCTTAATGGATGCAGATTTACAAGATCCACCAAGATTACTTCCTGAGATGTTTAAAGCAATCAAGGAAGAAGGATATGACAGTGCAGCAACAAGAAGGGTAACAAGAAAAGGTGAACCACCAATCCGTTCCTTCTTTGCAAGAATGTTCTATAAGATCATGAATAAAATATCTGATACGGAATTAATGGATGGAGCGAGAGACTATCGTCTTATGACAAGACAATTTGTTAATTCATTATTAGAAATGAAAGAATACAATCGTTTTTCAAAAGGATTATTTGGTTGGGTAGGTTATCAAACAAAATGGATCGAGTTTGAAAACGTTGAAAGAGTTGCAGGAGAAACAAAGTGGTCATTTTGGAAACTGCTTCTTTATGCTATTGATGGAGTTGTTGCTTTTTCAACAGCACCACTTGCAATTGCATCTGTTGTAGGAATGTTGATGTTATTAGTAGCGTTTATCTTTATTATTTTCATTATTGTAAGAACACTTATCTTTAATGATCCAACAAGTGGATGGCCATCTCTTGTATGTATCATTACATTAATTGGTGGAATTCAAATATTCTGTGTAGGTATTGTTGGAGAATACTTATCAAAGATTTATTTAGAAACAAAGAACAGACCGGTCTATATTGTCAAAGAGGATAATTTAAAATAAAAAAACAACTCGGCTAAATGCTGAGTTGTTTTTTATTCCCCTTTGTTCCCTCCTTTTAAACACGCAAGAAAATCTCTATAAAATTGAAAATACTTCTAACGTGTTTAGACTATGTCATATTTTCAATGATTGTGTTGGTAAGTGAAACGATTAAGTTAGTAGAGATTTCTCCATTATATTAATAAAGTTTAAAAGATTTAGATACCAAATGGGAAAATAGTAAAAATAATGGGAAAATGATACTAAATAAAAAGAAAACATCCAATAATTCTATGAGTAAGACTACCATTTTATTTCATAAAATAGTATAATATCACAAAATGAGGTGGAATCATGGAAACGGTTTTAGTGGAAAAAGAAAACATAAACGAAGTTATTGACTTATTAAATCATGACGAGGTTGTGGCTTTTCCTACTGAGACCGTTTTTGGTTTAGGCGTAAAATTTTCTCATTTAGAAGCATTAGAAAAAATCTATGAAATAAAACACAGAAGTCATAGCAAGGCAATATCTTTAATGATCTATGATCCTAAAGATATTGAAAAATATGCTTATGTAAATAAAAATGCTCAAAAGTTGATAGATCATTTTATGCCAGGAATGATTACCCTTGTTTTAAAAAAGAAATCAATTTTATCAGATGACTTTACGGCAGGATACGATACGATTGGTATTCGTATTCCTGATGATCCTTTTGTTTTAAAGCTTTTAAAAGAAGTAGGACCAATGCTTGTAACAAGTGCTAATATTTCTGGTCAAGAAACATTGTTGAATGATCAAGAAGTCTATAAACAATTTAAAGGAAAAATTAAGATGATTGTTAAAGGAAAATGTAAAAATACACTTGCAAGTACAGTCATCAAAGTTGATGAGGATGTAACAATATTACGTCAAGGTTGTATTCAAGAAGAAGAGATTAGGGAGGTATTAAAGTGAAAATTGCAATGGCATGTGACCATGGAGGTCTTAGATTAAAAAATGTATTAAAAGATGATTTGGAAAAAAATGGTTATGAAGTAGAAGATTTTGGTACATACACAGAAGATAGTTGTGATTATCCAGATTTTGCTTCAAAGGCAGCAAAGGCAGTTGCTTCAGGATCGTGCGACAAGGGGGTTGTCGTATGTGGAACAGGTATTGGTGTAAGTATTACAGCCAATAAAGTTGATGGAATTCGTTGTTCTTTATGCCACGATGTATTTAGTGCAAAGGCAACTCGTCAACATAATGACTCTAACATGTTAGCAATGGGACAACGTGTTATTGGAGAAGGACTTGCTTTAGAAATCTTACATGCATGGCTTGAAAGCGAATATGAAGGCGGAAGACATG
>ERZ827088.2563-NODE-2563-length-18704-cov-12.279693_pt1 | contig 18704 bp, 17 predicted proteins | sample MGYA00519922_ERZ827088 | MGnify/ENA primary metagenome ERZ827088 (study PRJEB31778, sample SAMEA3449254) | human gut metagenome | biome: human gut; feature: human-associated habitat; material: faeces | place: United Kingdom | collected 2010/2012 ...
TTCCATGAACCATTATAATGTCAAGTTTGCAACGGTATAATCAACTAGAGCCAATAATGATTTTATATTTCTAGGGATAAAGATAATAAATTAGGCACGATTCAAATCGATTTCACTTATCATTATCCAATAAAAGTGCAAATCCATATAAATCGTGCCTGACTAAACAGAAGTATAGAGAATATTCCGAGTTACTTCTTCTCAGTAGAGAAAGAATATGGGAAATCGGCTGTCTGGATTCCGCGCTGCTTGTTCGGCTGGTCATCCATTTCTATATCCAATACCGCACCCTTCATCAAATCGTTATGATCCAAATAGTTCTTCGTATAATTCTGACCATTGAACTTCAAGGATTTGATATAGAAGTTTTCAGCGCTGTTGGCCGGTGCATTGATCACCAGTGATTTTCCATTCTCGAAATGCAAGGTTGCCTTCTTGAACAACGGAGCTCCCATCACATACTGGGTAGTTCCCGGACAAACCGGATAGAATCCTAAAGCAGAGAAGACATACCAAGCTGAAGTCTGACCGTTATCTTCATCACCGCAATAACCGTCCGGTCCTGGAGTGTACATCCGGTTCATCACCTGACGCAACCAATACTGTGCCTTCCAAGGTTCGCCTGCATAGTTATACATATAGATCATGTGCTGGATAGGCTGGTTTCCGTGTGCATAGTTACCCATGTTCATTACGGTCATTTCACGGATCTCATGAATCACACCACCATAGTAGCTGTCATCAAAGATCGGCGGAACGGCAAATACAGAATCCAACATCTGGACAAAGACATCTTTTCCACCCATCAGGTCGATCAATCCCTGCGGATCGTGGAAGACTGACCAAGAATAGTGCCAGCTGTTTCCTTCAGTGAAGGCATCACCCCATTTCAGCGGAGAGAACGGAGCCATAAACTTACCGTCTTTATTCTTACCACGCATCAGGTTGGTTTCCTTGTCGAACAGGTTCTTGTAGTTCATTGCCCGCTTAGCGAACAAATCGATTTCTTTCTTCGGACGTTTCAAGTCTTTCGCCAGCTTGTAAATACACCAGTCGTCGTAAGCATATTCCAATGTGCGGGCTGCATTTTCATTGATCTTGACATCATACGGAACGTATCCCAATTCATTGTAATATTCATAACCCAGACGTCCGGTTGAAGAGGCCTTCGGATGAACATTCTCCGTTCCGTGAATCAATCCTTCATACAATGTCTTCAGGTCTTCTACCTTCACACCCTTCATATAGGCATCGACCAGAACAGAAGCCGAGTTGTTTCCTACCATACAGCCGCGGTGACCCGGACTTGCCCATTCGGGGAAGAAACCACTTTCCTTATAGGTATTGATCAGACCTTCCTGCATTTCCTTGTTGACCGACGGGAACATCAGGTTCAGGAACGGGAACAGACAGCGGAATGTATCCCAGAAACCTGTATCGGTGTACATATATCCCGGCAATACCTGACCGTTGTACGGACTGTAGTGAACCACTTTCCCGTTTGCATCCAGTTCATAGAACTTACGCGGGAACAACAAAGAACGATACAGACAAGAATAGAACGTACGATACTGATCGAGGTTTCCGCCTTCAACTTCAATCTTGCTCAAGACATCGTTCCAGGCTTCTTTTCCTTTCTGTACCAATGTATCGAAACTGTCATTGCCCAACTCCTTCATGTTGATGGCAGCCTGTTCATAGCTGATGAAAGAAGAAGCACTTTGGCATGAACAATCTCACCTTTCTTCGTCTTGAAACCGATCACAGCACCTGCATGATTGGCCTGCTGTTCTACGTTTCCTTCGCTTAATGTACCATCAGCAAAGGTAGCCTTATAGGTGAAAGGCTTATCAAACTGAATGATGAAATAGTTCTTGAAGTTATCAGGAACACCACCACTGTTCTTGGTTGTATAACCAATGATCTTGTTTTCTTCCGGGATGACTTTTACATACGAACCTTTGTCCAACGCATCCACTACGATGTATGAATGATCATTCTCTGGGAAAGTGAAACGGAACAAAGCAGCACGATCGGTCGGTGTCAACTCGGTTACGACATCATGTTCGGCCAGATATACCTTATAATAATAAGCCTTGGCTATTTCTCCTTTGTGAGAGAACCAGCTGGCGCGCTTATCCTGATCGAACTCCGGACTGCCTACAACCGGCATGATGACAAACTGCCCGTAGTCATTGATCCAAGGACTCGGCTGATGTGTCTGTTTGAAACCGCGAATCTTATTCGCTGTATAAACATATTGCCAACCATCTCCCATCTTTCCCGTCTGCGGAGTCCAGAAGTTCATACCCCACGGACGTGCGATAGCCGGATACGTATTACCGGTTGACAACTCAAAAGTAGACTGAGTACCAACCAGCGGACTGACGTACTCAACAGGGTCGAATGTTTCTGCTGCACTCACAAACGAAGGACAACTCATCCAGGCTAAAGAAGCAGCAAGCATTACCGACCAGAAACTTTTCTTTTTCATGATACACTTTACTTGTTTTCTGTTATTATTTCTATTTGGCTATATTCAGTGAAATGGTCATTATCCGTCTAAAGAACTTTTCCTGAATACACACAACATTTTTGACAAAGGTAGCAAAAAACCAACAGAATACAAATTTAGGTATTACGAAACGTGAAAAAGCCGGCGTATTTTCATCAATTCCCGGCGTATTTTGATAAAAAGCCGGCGTATTTTGGAGAAAAGGTCGGCATGAATTTTCATCACTGCCTAATCTGTTTTGAAAAACTTTCTGAAACATCTGAAATTAATCCATAGATGATAGGTTGAAAGAATATATTTTGTATTTTTGCACTATAAATAAACAAGACAAATTCGAAACCTTTTCGTTAAGAATTTGTTTTACAATAAGAATAACTAAAAAATTAATGCTCTATGAACGTGCTTACAAATGAAAAGCTGACTATTGTTGGTGCAGCAGGTATGATTGGCTCTAACATGGCTCAAACAGCTATTATGATGGGTCTTACTTCAAACATCTGTTTATACGACCCGTATGCTCCGGGTTTGGAAGGTGTTGCTGAAGAATTGTTCCATTGTGGTTTCGAAGGTGTAAACATCACTTTTACATCCGACATCAAAGAAGCATTAACAGGTGCTAAATATATCGTTAACTCAGGAGGTGCAGCTCGTAAGGCTGGTATGACTCGTGAAGATTTGCTGAAAGGTAATGCAGCTATCGCTGAAGAATTCGGTAAGAACGTAAAACAGTATTGCCCGGATGTTAAGCACATCGTTGTTATCTTCAACCCGGCTGATATCACTGGTTTGATCACTTTGTTATATTCAGGTTTGAAACCAGGTCAGGTAACTACATTGGCAGGTTTGGACTCAACTCGTCTGCGCAGCGAATTAGCTAAACACTTCGGTATCTCTATGGACGCTGTTGAAAACTGCCGTACATACGGTGGCCACGGCGAACAGATGGCTGTATTTGCTTCTACTGCTAAAGTTAACGGCAAACCGTTGACAGACATCATCGGTACTGACGCTTTAACAGCTGAACAATGGGCTGAAATCCAGCAGAAAGTAACTAAGGGTGGTGCTAACATCATCAACTTGCGTGGTCGTTCTTCTTTCCAGAGCCCGTCATACGTTTCTATCGAAATGATTGCTGCTGCTATGGGTGGTAAGGCATTCCGTTGGCCGGCTGGTACATATGTATCTAACGATAAATATGACCACATCATGATGGCTTGGGAAACTTCTATCGACAAAGACGGTTGCCACTGCGCTGCTTTGAACGGTACTGCAGAAGAACAGGCTGCTTTGGATAAGAGCTACGAACACTTGTGCGCTTTGCGTGATGAAGTAATCGCTATGGGCGTTCTTCCTCCAGTAGCTGAATGGAACAAGTTGAATCCGAACATTAAATAATCAGGCTTCTGATTTTTATTCATGACAATAAAAGGTAACTCTGTAGGTTCTTATCTATCGGGTTACCTTTTTTATTTTAATCTATCATGATCATGCAACAGATAAAAGCTGCTTTATTTGATTTTGACGGTGTCCTGGCTGATACCGAACCTTTATACGACCAGTTTTGGGATGATGCCGGCATCCGTTATCATACAGGCATTCCGCATTTCGCGGCTGTCATAAAAGGAACAACCATGTCGAACGTCATGAAAAAGTATTTTTCAGACCGGCCGGAAGAAGAACAACGGAAGATCCAGGCAGAATCGGATGAGTTCGAGAGCCGCATGCCTTTCCCGCCAGTTCCGGGTTCGCTGGAGTTTGTCAGAATGCTGAAAGCACACGGAGTTCAGGTCGGACTCGTCACCAGTTCGGAAAACAGAAAGATGAAAAGGGCTTTTCAGGAAATGAATCTGGAAGGACTGTTTGACACCTTCGTCTCTGAAAACCGGATCACGAGAGGGAAACCAGACCCGATGTGTTATTTGCTGGCAGCCGAAGACCTGAAGCGCAAGCCCGAAGAATGCATCGTCTTCGAGGATTCGTTTGCCGGAATCAGCGCTGCAACCAATGCTGGCATGCGTGTCATCGGTTTAAGTACCACCAATTCGGAAGACGAGCTGAAAGACAAAGTGTACAAAGTCATCCCGAACCTGCTGCATTATACATTCGAAGATTATCTTTCATGGCAGGAGTAAGCGGTGTTCTCTCCTGAAAATACAAGGGGACATGATTCCTACGCATTCTTTTTCCTGAGAACAGAATCCTGTGCCCCTATTTTCTACTCTTTACTTGAAGAGGAAAGTCCAATCGGAACCAGCCGGACAACAATAAGTCTGAATGCCTAATGATTCGGCAGCCTTGCAGTTGGCGGGCGAATCGTCAATGAAGAAAGTCGACTCGGGTGTAATCATTGAGTCTTGCATGACAAACTTGAAAATCTCCACATCCGGCTTCTGCATGTGAAGCTCATAGGAAAGATAAATCCGATCGAAGAAATCATCCACTTTATGCCCTTTGTAATGGAACCGGTTCTGCTCGGACCATTGCCAGTGGATACTGTTGGTATTGCTCAATAAAAGAATATGGTATTGCTTGCGCAACTCAAGAAGCCAATCTAACTTATAATCCGGAATATCACCCAGGATAGAAACCCAGGCATCGTCAATCTGCTGGTCTGTCAAATCCTGATCCGACAAACGGCGCATACTGGCCCGGAAAGCTGCCGCAGAAATATTCCCCGATTCCAGCTGCATATACAACTCTTTCTGGCGGTAATCATCCAGTACACTTTCGTGGATACTTTCAATGCCTAATTTCTCAAAAGTTTCCCGGCAAGCCGTACGATCCAGATTGATCAGCACGCCTCCAAAATCGAAAATCAGATTCTTGATATCTTTCATCATAACCGCACTCTAATTTTATAAACCTACCCGATTCTAAAGAATTTCAATGGAGATTAAATCTTTTGGGTAAAAATAATAAAGAAAATCCGATCATAAGCGAATTTTACATTTTTTATTCCATCTTGTCTGATCCGTTTTTCTCCATCAGACTGAAATGTTTTTCTTGATAATAGCAGATAAAAACCAATTATCCATTCATTATTGAAACACTATTTCTATCTTTGCACCTCGTTGAAACAATTATCCTGATTAATTATGATGAAGAAGTATTTCGTTGCAACAGCCATGGTGTTGCTTCTTTCGGCTTGTGGTGGGCATAAGCACACGCCTTTCGACACAAAAATGCATGCAAGTCTTGAACGGTCGCTGACATGGCGAACGGATTCAACCGGAATCTGGGAAACGGCCGGATGGTGGAACTCGGCCAACTTGCTGACGGCTGTCATCCGCTATGCGGAAGTGACCAAGAACAAGAAAGAGATCGTTCCGGTCATCGAAGACGTGTATAACAAGGCAAAACATTATCCGATTGCCGATTCGACCGGCACTGTCGTTCGTTATTGTGATAATTTCATCAATGATTATTATGATGATGAAGGCTGGTGGGCTTTGGCTTGGATCAACGCTTTCCGTCTGACAAACGACAAGAAGTATCTGAACATGGCCGAAACTATTTTCGAAGACATGACAACCGGCTGGAGCGACGATACCTGTGGCGGCGGTTCGTTCTGGAAAAAGAATCCGCTGGAATACAAAAACTCCATCGCCAACAACCTTTTTGCCCTGACGGCTATCCGTCTTTACAACGAGACCGGAAAACAGCAATATGCCGACTGGTTCAAGAAGGAAGTAAACTGGTATTTGCAGACGGGCATGTACAACACCGAAATCCATCAGATCGAAGACGGATTGACCAAAGATTGTACGCCTAACCGCGGATCGCATTACACCTACAACCAAGGTGTTGCCATCGCCGTGCTGGCAGAAATGTACTTGCATTCGCACGACAAGAAATACCTGAATATGGCGGAGAAGATTGCACAGGCAACTATCACGAAAGAAATGGTTAACGAAGAAGGCATCTTGTGCGAGATGAATCCGCAAGTAGCCAAAAGTCGTGACGGTGTGCAGTTCAAGGGAATCTTTATCCGTCACCTCGGCTTTTTATATAAGGTAACCAATAATCCGATTTACAAGGAATTTATTATCAAGAATGCTGAGTCGATCATTTCACGCAATTATGACCCACAGACAATGAGTTTCGGCTGTTATTGGTACGGTCCGTTCCAGGAAGCTAACGCTGCCGCCAATTCAAGTGCCCTGGAATGTGTCATCGAGGCAAAAGCCATCTATTGATAAATCATTATCCTGTATAAAAAAGAAGGTGTGTCAAATGAGCTGATCATTTTTGACACACCTTCTTTCTTTTTACCACTTGCATTTCACCTGGACGCCTTCCGGACTGTTCTCGAAGGTCAGCAACAAGGTGCGGCTGGCTTCGTCCCATTCCGAAGTGGCTTCCTTTATATCTTCGCCCTCGGCATCTTGGATCTTGACTTTCTTAGGAGCAGCCGGCAGCAGGACACGCATCACATTGGTGGTTTCAGCCGGACTTTTGGCCACGAATGAATAGGAAGCTTTCTTCACCTTCTCATCATAGACACGTGCGGCTCCGCAAAGAACCTGAGGTTGATCAGGATTCTTCACCTGATCGAGATTGATCAGGAAGGCCTGTTCGCCCGGATTGACGGTCTTCTGTGCCAGAACCGGCAACTGCGGATCGAAGAGGTCGATAAAACGTCCCTTCAGTTGATAAGGCTTGTCGCTGACGCTCTCGTCCATTACCGATACCAATTCATACATGCCGCGCTTCAGGTAGAAGTTGTTCTTGAATTCCAGCTTTCCGGCCTTCGCCTTGTCTTCATACATCCGTTTGACGATCTCAACATAAATCCGGTCACCGTCTTCTTTCATGACATATTGCTTCGGATCTTTCCGGAACACATACACCGTTCCTTTGCCACAGGCATATTCGCCCTCGCTTGCATTCGGCTTGATACCCATCAGTTGGAAAAGATGTTCGGAAGGAGCCCGGAAATGGTTCTCTCCCTGATTCCACCATTCCTGTATTTGCTGGAAAGAATCGCGGTCGGTCGCACTATACACCAGTACGCCACCTTTCTTCACCCAGTCGGCAATATACTGGTGAGCTTTCTCGTCGAGCGGCTTCATGTTCGAATAACTCATCAGCAGGACTTTCGTGTCTTTCCAGTTCTCGGGATAAGAGACATTCTCGATGTGCATCAGATGAACCGGTACGCCACGCTTCAGGAAAGGAAGTGCCTGTCCATAGAAATTCGAGAGCTGCGGATCATCATATCCGGCCACCGGCTCGGGTGTGCGCTGGAACATCAGCGAATTGGCCATCAAGACACTCAGTCCTTTCGATCCGGATATCTCGTTGTTGGACAAAGGAATCTGATTGAGGGCATTGATCATGACTTGCATCTGTGTAGAATAGAAGCGCGGGATGCGGATCTTCTCGTCGCTATCGGCACTCTTCTTGTACAAGCCTTCATAGATACGTTCGGGCCAGGGCATCACTTCGTAATTGTCGTTATCCGGATAAAGCAGCTTGGCCGTGAAGGTCGCTTCGTAATTCTTCTTGTAGTCGGCCCAATCGCGTGGCCAGTCTTCAATCGGATCGGTGAGGAAGAATACCTTGCGTCCGGTCGGCGCCGTCATGGATTCCATACATCCGTATTCCAGAAAGGCATTCTCGAAGACACGCTCCTTCTTCACTCCGTTATAGTAATTCGGCTCGCGGGAAGTTCCGGTCCAGACCTGGGCGATGTATCCATCCACGCAAGGCAAGGAAGCCAGGCTGGCTTCAGGACTCACGATCTGCCACTGGGCATAATTCACCAGCGAATGTGTAGGCACATAGCAGCGTACATTCATTCCTTTCGACCGTCCGTATTCTTTCGCATACGTAAAGCATTCGTTCAATGCCCGGTAATATAACTGGTATTTCAGCTTGTTGGAGAGATATGTATTCTCGGCCGATTCATGTTGCGGGCGCCAGTCGAAACCATAATATTCTTTCCATTCGCGCTTGAAGGCCTCGCTATATCCGGCCCGCGCCCAGAATTCGGGTTCTTCCAGATAGATGGCGTCAATGCCGGCATCGATGACCCGCTTGATATGCTTTTCCTTCATATACTTGATGAAGTTCTGGCTCGGAACAATATAAGGAACCATGTGGCCGTGCCATATCGTGTCGCCATGGCGTTCCACCTGTCCTTCGTCGAGGTGCATTTTTCCGTCCCATTGGCCGGTGAAGTAATCTTCATAACCGCCCCAGGCAATGCCAGTCATAAAATGCGTGATATAGCCCCGGTCTCGCCATGACTGGACACGCTCTTCGAATGAAAGGGCATTTTTGTCTTTGTCGGAAGGATTTCCACCTACGCCATACACAATCGCTACATCGGCCCGGTTGTCCATGGTTGCTCTCCATGGCTGACTGGTCTGAAAAGCCGTTTTTTCCCGTTTGACCTGCTGGCTCTCCTGCTTATCTGCCGGGGTTTGGCATCCCGTCGTAAGCGCAGCCAGCAAAACACAACATACTGCTACTTTTTTTACGTCTGCTTTCATCGTCATTTCAAATTTAAGTCAACTTATTTCTACTGAAATACGCTGTTTGAGCCTTCCCTTCCGATGGAATCAAAGGTCTCAATCTATTAGCACATCTACACAAATACTACTTACTGAACTTACCCAGAATCTGCGATTGCAAGGCGGCGGCTTTGTCAATCGAGCTCCGGTCAGTCGCATCTATTCCATACAATCCGGGATCCGGAATTCGCAATTCGGTTCCAATCGGAATATTGTTCGGATCAGATATGATATCCTGATTGTATTGATAGATATAAACCCAGAAAAACTTATGTCCATAATACTGCTTGGCAAACGATGCCAGCCGATCGCCGGCCTTGATCGTTACCAGAGCCAATATGTCAGACTTGGGTGTTTCTTCCGGTTGGTTTTCTTCCACTACGGGTGGTTCTGCAACCACTGAATCGGCGGCAAGACTGGCCGAATCAGGCGGCGTCACTCCTGTCGAATCTGCCGGAACGGGATTCTTCCCGGCCTCAGGAGTCGGATTTCCGACTTCTGCCATAGGCGGTTCCCAGTTCTTGTTGACTGTCGTCCGTCCACTCAGGCAAACAATATAGACGATGCCCAGCACAATGACCACAAACAGACAGGCGATCGGGAACAGCAGCTTGCGGGAAGCGCTGCGCCGTCTTTTTCTTCTGTACTCTTTATAACCTGAAACCGAAGACACTGGCTCTGCCGGCTTCGGTTCGGCTTTCGCTTCTTCTTGCGGAGTTGTTTCCGCTTCAGCCTTCGGCTCCGGTTCGGCCTCAACTTCCGGTTCAGGCGTTGTTTCTGTTTTTGGTTCCGGTTCGGCTTTTGCCTCTTCTTGCGGAACAGCTTCCTCTTCTACTGCCGGTTCCGGTTTCACTTCCGGTTCCGGAGTCTGAGGCGCCTCAATGGCTTGTTCCGGGATTCCATCCGGCAATATTTCTTCGGAAGAATCGTCTGCCGCCTCTTCTGCCCCACTTGTCTCTGCCGAAACATCGACATCCGAGAAATCGACTTCCTCATTCAGTTCGACCGTATCAAAGAGAGAAAAAGGCTTGTTCACCAACTCCTTCAGTTCTTTATCCGGAGTGAAGGTGAATTTATAATGCGACGGAATGACAAAACGCTCTCCCGAATTGACCGACACACTGGCGCGTTCCTCCACCCGGATAATCTTAAAGGTACCCAGTCCTTTCACTTTCACCAGCTTGTCGTTGTACACGCCTTCACTGACCACCGCAATGAACTCTTGCAAAAAGCGCAAAGCCTCTTCCGTGCTTTTGCCTGTCTGCTCAGACAAAATCAAGGCCAAATCTTGTATGGAAAGTCGGTTATTCATTGTCTTCCAATTCTTTTAGGCGTCCTTTCATAGCGGAGGATGGTTTGAAGACCGGAACTAATTTGGGCGGGACCAGATAACGTTTGCCATTGGTCGGATTCACTGATATACGTTCCATCTTTTTCCGGACATCAAACTGTCCGAATGCAGACAAATTCACAGAATCGCCTTCCATCAACTTCGTCCCGATAGCCGAACCCAGGGCAGAAAGCATTTCTGTGACTTCTTTGGAAGTCCATCCCATGCGTCCGGCCAGTTCCGCTATTACTTCTTTACTTTTCATGGAAGATGTATTTTGTATATCAGTCGCTATATTAGTCATTTTTCAGTTATCTTGCAAACAAATCAACATTTATTTTAATAAAGCTTTACCATATAATTCAAAAGCCTGCGCATCTTCTATCTGAACCTGGTAAAATTGTCCCGAATGCAAGACATCGTCTTTCCGGATCAGCACTTCCGGATCTACTTCGGGCGAATCAAATTCGGTACGGCCAATGTAGAAGTCCTCTTCTTCCCGATCCAGCATCACTTTAAACACCTTGTCGATCTTCGACTGATTGACTGCCAGCGAGATACGTTCCTGGATACGCATCAGGCTGTCCAGACGTTCTTGCTTGACTTCCTGCGGGATATCGTCTGTGTAATGTTTATAGGCATAGGTTCCTTCTTCATGGCTGTATGCAAAGGCGCCCATCCGCTCGAAGCGTGCTTTCCGGACAAACTCCAGCAGCTCTTCAAAGTCGGCATCGGTTTCTCCCGGGTGTCCCACCATCAGGGTTGTCCGCAAATGGATGCCGGGCACTTCACTGCGCATCCGTTCTATCAGCTCGTAGGTCTCGGCCTTGGTGATGTTCCGTCGCATCAGCTTCAGCATATTGTCGCTGATGTGCTGCAAGGCGATATCCATGTATTTGCATACATTCTCGCGTTCACGCATCACAGGCAGCAGATCCAAAGGGAAATGAGTCGGATAGCCATAGTGCAGACGAATCCATTCTACTCCGGGAACATCCGAGATGCGTTCTACCAGTTCGGGCAGTGCCATCCGCTTGTACAGATCCACACCATAGAATGTCAGGTCCTGGGCAATCAGCTGGAATTCTTTCACGCCACGACCGACCAGCAGTTTCACCTCGTTCACCAGATCTTCCATCGGGCGAGACTGGTAGGCTCCTGTAATAATGGGTATCGAACAATAGGAGCAAGTGCGGTTACAGCCTTCGCCGATCTTCAGATAGGCATAATGTTTCGGCGTCGTCAAGATCCGGTCGTACGCCAGTTCCTGATGATACGCCTTTCCCAGGTCAGAGATCAGCTCTTTCCAGTTAAACTTCCCGTAGAAACGGTCCACTTCGGGCAATTCTTGTTCCAGGTCGTGCAGGAAACGTTCGGATAGACAGCCCATGACGAACAGTTTGCCGATTTTACCTTGTTTCTTGGCCTGCCCCAGCTCCAAAATCATTTCGATGGATTCTTCCTGGGCGTCACCAATAAATCCACAGGTATTGACAACTACGATCTCGCCGTTAATCTTATGCGGATCATGTTCTACCTTATAGCCATTCACAGCAAACTGGCGCATCAGTTGTTCCGAATCGACCAGATTCTTCGAACAACCCAATGTAATGATATCAACTTTATTCTTTCTCATAGAAACTTCTTTATCTATCTAAACAAATTTACACCCGGGAGGTTTTGTAACACACCCGGGTGCTTTCCATTTATTTATCCTGCTTGTCTTTCGGAATACCTTTTATAAGAGCATTATTCGCCAAACAAAGAATTGACAAATTCGCGTTTGCGGAATACTTGCAGATCTTCTATTCCTTCTCCCAGACCTATGTATTTTACCGGAATCTTAAACTGGTCGGAGATACCGATCACGACACCACCTTTGGCCGTTCCGTCCAGTTTGGTAACAGCCAGCGCATTGACTTCTGTGGCTGCCGTGAATTGCTTGGCCTGTTCGAAAGCGTTCTGTCCGGTCGAGCCATCCAGCACGAGCAAGATCTCATGAGGCGCATCCGGCACCACCTTCTTCATCACATTCTTGATCTTCGTCAGCTCGTTCATCAAGTTGATCTTGTTATGCAGACGGCCTGCCGTATCAATAATCACCACATCGGCATCGTTGGCCTTGGCCGAGCTCAACGCATCGAAAGCAACCGAAGCCGGGTCTGAACCCATTTTCTGTTTCACAATCGGAACACCTACGCGCTCACTCCAGATCACCAACTGTTCGACAGCTGCCGCACGGAAAGTATCGGCTGCACCCAAATATACTTTCTTGCCGGCTTTCTTAAACTGATAGGCCAGTTTTCCAATCGTCGTTGTTTTTCCAACACCATTTACGCCAACCACCATAATCACATACGGTTTCTTGTCTTCCGGCAGTGCGAAACCTTCCCCGTCTTCTGTCTTGTTCTCCGTCAGCAGATTCGCTATTTCATCACGCAGAATGCCTGTCAGTTCCGAGGTCGTCACATATTTGTCTCGTTCCACACGCTTTTCGATACGGTCTATGATTTTCAGCGTTGTTTCCACACCAACATCCGAAGTTATCAAGACCTCTTCCAAATTGTCTAATACCGCATCATCTACCTTGCTTTTACCGGCAATAGCTCTTGTGATTTTGGTAAAAACATTTTCTTTTGTTTTGGAAAGGCCTTTGTCGAGCGTTTCTTTTTTCTCTTTGCTGAAAAAACTAAATATACCCATATTTTAACCTGTTAATTATTTTCCTTGATTATGTGTGTGTAAAATTACAAAAATTGTTATAATTACATCTTTTCCAATCGTGCAAATTTTAGAAAAAGTTGTTTTTGACCCGAATTATCAAATTCGATAAGCGCTTTTCGGTTATTTCCGTCTCCATCGAACGACAAGATCACGCCTTCACCAAAACGACCGTGGCGGACCCGCATGCCGATCTGGAAATCAGAAAAGTCTTGTTCTGCCGCCGACGAAACCGGTGCTGCCGTCATACGGGTCAGCTTGCGCGGACCGGCCGACAGTGTTTCCCGCATCTGGGCCTGTTGCAACGGAGAGGTAAAAGCGGGACGGCTTTCCGGCTTCCTTTCAGAAACAGATGAATCGGCTTCCGGCCTTCTGTAACCGTCTTCCGTCTCCAGATATTTCAGATCGATATCCCGCAGGAAACGACTCGGAATACACATCGTTGTCTGTCCGTTCTTGAAGCGGCTGCGGGCAAACGACAGCGTGCAATAACGCTCGGCACGGGTGATCGCCACATAAAACAGGCGACGCTCTTCTTCGATCGCCCGCGGATTGTCTTTCGACATGGCCGACGGGAACAGTTCTTCTTCCAGTCCGACCACGAAAACGGCACCGAACTCCAGTCCTTTGGCGGCATGCACCGTCATCAGTGTCACCTTGTCGGTGTTCTCGTCTCCTTCCTGGTCCTGGTCTGTCAGCAACGATACTTCTGCCAGAAAGTCGCCCAGCGATACTTGTGTATTTCCTTCTTCCTGACGGATCTGGCAAAACTCGGCAATACCTTTCAGCAATTCCTGCAGATTCTCGAATTTGCCGATGCCTTCCGTCGAATGATCCTGCGCCAGCAGGGCTACGATGCCACTTTCCTTGACAATGGCCGTGGCGATCTCATCAGCCGGCAGTTCCTGATTGCGTTCCCTGAACGAATCGATCAGTTCCCTGAAAGCCGCCAGCTTCTTGGCTGTTCCCGCATTGACAGGCACGGCATAATCAGACAAAGATTGGAGGACTGTCCACAGACTCACGCCATAGGTCGTTGCAGCCGAGACCAGTTTGGATACGGTGGTATCTCCTATTCCACGTGTCGGATAATTAATCACCCGCTTGAAGGCCTCTTCATCGTGCGGATTAATCACCAGCCGGAAATAAGAAATCACATCTTTCACCTCTTTTCGCTGGTAGAACGACAAGCCGCCGTAAACCCGGTAAGGAATGTTTCGCTTGCGCATGGCTTCTTCCAGGATACGCGACTGGGCATTGGTGCGATACAGGACGGCCATATCTGCATAAGGCATCTGGCGTCTCATTTCATGCACGCGGGCAGCCACGGCATAAGCTTCTTCGTAGTCGGAATACGAGGAAAGAACCTGTAGCTTGCTTCCCTCTTCCTTCTCCGAATAGACTTGTTTCGGTATCTGGGCGGTGTTCTTCCGGATCAGGCTGTTGGCCGCATTGACGATATTTTGGGTAGAACGGTAGTTCCGCTCCAGCTTGAAGATCTGGCAACCCGGATAGAGCTGCTTGAACTGAAGGATATTGTCGATATTGGCTCCGCGGAACGAATAGATACTTTGTGCGTCGTCGCCCACCACACACAGGTTACCGCGCCCTTCGCACAGGCGTTTCACAATCAGATGCTGGGCGAAGTTGGTATCCTGATACTCGTCCACCAGCACATACTGGAAATAATCGCGATATTTTTCCAGCACGTCTGGATGATCCCTGAACAACAGGTTCGTCTGCAACAGCAGGTCATCGAAATCCATCGCTCCGGCCTGCAGGCAACGGTTCTGATAGCGGGCATAAATATCGCGCACCAGAGGGATCTTGTTCCTCAGGTCATCTTCTATCAGCTGCTTATTCTGTTCATAAGCCTTATACGTGATCAGCGCATTCTTGGCATTCGAGATGCGGCTCTGTATCATCCCCGGACGATACACCTTGTCGTCCAACTGCATTTCCTTGATGATCGACTTGATCAGGTTCTTCGAATCGGTCGCATCATAGATCGTAAAATTGGAGGTGAATCCCAGTCGCTCTGCCTCCCGCCGCAAGATACGGGAAAAGATCGAATGGAATGTGCCCATCCAAAGCCGGCGGGCAGTTTCTTCTCCCACAATCCCGGCAATACGTTCTTTCATCTCCCGGGCAGCTTTGTTCGTAAATGTAAGGGCTAAAATACGATGCGGGGCAAAGCCTTGCTTCAGCAACCAAGCTATCTTATAGGTCAGCACCCGCGTCTTGCCAGAACCGGCTCCCGCAATGACCAGGGCCGGACCATCCAGATAAACCACGGCTTTCTGCTGACTTTCGTTTAATTCTTCCAGATATTTTTCCACTATACATCTTTGTTTCAAGTATGCAAATTTACATAAAACTCCCGAATGAGAAATACTGCCATCCATTTTTACGCGGATCGGCAGTCCAAGAAGCCTTCAGCCGACTCATCATTTTTTCCCCGCCTTTATTGAATTATTGGAAAGAAACCGGTACTTTTACCCTGTTTTTACTTAAAATAGCAACACTATGATTTGTTTTCCCAACGCAAAGATCAACTTAGGGCTCAACATTGTTGAGAAACGCCCGGATGGTTATCATAACATCGAAACGGTATTTTATCCGATCCCCATAAAAGACGCTCTCGAAATAACCGAAGCGCCGGCCACCTCGTTTACGCAGACCGGTATTCCGGTGGACGCTCCGGCCGAAAAGAACCTGGTCATGAAGGCGCTGCGGGCCATCAAGCAAAACTACACGGTGCCCGAGCTGCAAATCGGACTGCTCAAGGCCATTCCTTTCGGAGCCGGCTTGGGTGGCGGTTCTGCCGACGCGGCTTTCATGCTGAAGCTGGTCAACCAATTTGCGCATCTGCAAATCAGCGACGATGAGCTGGAACGGATCGCTTCGACCATCGGTGCCGACTGTCCGTTTTTCATCCGCAACCAGCCGGTGTTTGCCACAGGCATCGGCAACGTGTTCCAGCCCGTCCGGCTATCGCTGGCAGGATGGCACCTCTGTCTGGTCAAGCCGGATGTAGCAGTCTCTACGGCAGCCGCTTATGCGCAGGTGAAGCCTTCCCGTCCGGCTGTCTCGCTCTGCGAAATCATCAACCGCCCTGTCAGCGAGTGGAAAGACCTGATGGTAAACGATTTCGAAGGCAGTGTCTTCCCGGCTTTCCCGGCCATCCAGTCTGTTAAGGAAAAACTTTATGCAGCAGGAGCAGTCTATGCTTCCATGTCCGGCTCCGGCTCGTCTGTCTTTGGTTTATTCCCATCAGAAACCCATCTGAAATCGCTCTTCCCCCATTGCTTTGTCTGGGAAGGAGAATTGGCATAGGATGGGAAATAGATTCAATTGGTTTCGGAATATATGCAGATGAGGGAGATATATTTGCGTATTCAGATAAGAAATCATATCTTTACAAACAATTTTGCATTAAAATAGATTTCTGTACTGATGGATGAAACGAAAAAATATTATCGTCACTTTAAGGGTGGTAAATACATGGTCCTGGCTGAAGGTCAGGATAGCGAGTCGTTGATTCCTGTGGTTATCTATCAAGCTCTCTACGGCGAACAGAAAGTGTGGGTACGACCGAAAGACATGTTCTACGGCACAGTCACAATAGATGGCGTTGAATTTTCACGATTCAAAGAAATAACGAAAGAGGAAGCTTATGGAAAGGACTGATGCCATAAAGCAGTATCTGAAGAACAAGCACCAGGGTGGCGAGAACAACCAGAAAGGTGGTTTGTTTGAAGATTTCTATGCGGTCTATCAAATTGTATCGTGTATTGCCAAGTACAAATCTTCGTTCGACCGTGTGGAGTTCCAGACTCAATTGGAAGATACGTTTGTGGATGATATGCTGATTGCTCATCCTGAACTGAATATGTATCATCAACTAAAGAACACTCAGTCTTTGTCGTGGGGAAAGGTTGATAAACAAGGCGATATTGCGTTTGATTTTGCACATCAGATGGAAGACTGCAAGGAAAGAGAGGAAAACTTTGCCTTAAAGCTGGTCTATTCGCAGAAGGAAAGCAAGGTGGGTGAACAGATTCCCGAAGAGATCAAAGAGCAAACTTCGACTGAATATTTTGGTTATTCAGCAGATTTAAATAGTCTTGTCATCGTCAATGCGCCTCTAAAGCATGTATTAAGAGCTATTAGCCCCAATGGTGATAATACGCCAACGGATGATTTAGCCAATATAGCCTCTGTGTTTCTTGGTGTTTGGAAAGGATGTGACTCGAAGAATAAAATATCACTGAAGGAGATCATTCATAAAGCAGAACGTTTCAAGCATGTAAATCTGAAAATTTACTCCGATGTAGGTCTGAGTGAGGACTGCAAAAAAGTACTCGATGCCATTGAGGGTTTTGAATATCGTATCAGCGGAAGAATGTTCTATTGGAGCATAGGCCGTATGAATGGTAGTTGCCCGTGGCCCGACAAGATAGAGACTGAGATAATACGTCAGCATCCAACAGACAAGTGGGAATTGATGTCGATGTTGTCATAAAAAGCGATTGTGTTATGAGAAGATATGAAAATCTGCAATACGGAGATGAGAAGGTGATCCGCAGCTCTTTGGATGTACTGGCCGACAAGACGACTAGTGTGGAAGCGTATCGTAACGCATTTGAGACGCTGGGTGTAGAACTCGGACACGCATTGGCTCAGCAGGTAAGTGATGTGCCAGCTGAGGAAATAATGTTGGTATGTGCATCGGAAGATGCCGACTGGTTGGCCAAAGGCGTGGAGAACGGGTTAGGAAAAGGAAAACTGCCTGTGTCTGTTTATTGGAGTACTCGTAACACGGTGTATCAGTCGGAGAATGGTGAGAAGATTGAAATATCACCTATCGTAAAAGCATACGAGGAACCGATAACTAAGTGCCGTCTGCTGGTCATTGTAAAGTCAATCATCAGTTCATCGTGTGTAGTAAAGACGCAACTGACACGACTGATTGATCGCGTACACCCCGAGAGAATTGTTATCATGGCACCTGTAATATATAAGGATGCTCAACCTAATCTATTGAAGGAATTTCCCGAAGAGATAAGCAATAAGTTTTATTTCTTGCAGTTTGCCGTGGACGAAGATCGTCAGGGAAACGAAGTGATTCCGGGTATTGGAGGAATGGTTTATCCTCGGCTTGGATTAGGCGATCAAGACAAGAAGAACCAGTACATTCCTCAAATGGTTAGAATGAGGATGTAAGGTTAAGACGATTCTGACGTTTTGAAAAGACTGATTTTCATGTGTAAATGAGATGTACACCACCAAGCCCTGAAAATCCCTAAGAATACAATTACCCTTGTTGTCATGATGAAAGTAAATAGGATTCCGCCCGACATAGAACAATCTACCCGCGAAGAACGGCTCGCTTTTGTGCAGAACGAATGGAAATGCCTGGGCAACTGCGAGCTGTGCGGCAAGTGCCATATCCTTAAAGGAAGGGACGAAGAACTGCTTTATGCCGACTATATCGACGGGAAAAGGTCGTATATAGATGTCTCGTCTGAAATCCGGGGATTGTCCTGAATGTCAATGGCTCTTCTCCCCTACTTATACAACACCATCTTCCGGCATCGTCCTTGTCGATACGAAAGAT
>ERZ827088.2566-NODE-2566-length-18698-cov-12.732017_pt1 | contig 18698 bp, 19 predicted proteins | sample MGYA00519922_ERZ827088 | MGnify/ENA primary metagenome ERZ827088 (study PRJEB31778, sample SAMEA3449254) | human gut metagenome | biome: human gut; feature: human-associated habitat; material: faeces | place: United Kingdom | collected 2010/2012 ...
GAAATGTAAAAGAATTTAACAGAATTGTTGGCTTCCTGAAGCCGATAGTATATAATAATGGCAGAAGGGAGAAATAAAAAGTGCGTTTTGATGAACATTTTGCCATGAGAAAACTGATAGGGACAAAATTAAAGGACTATATTCGCAGCAATGGATTCTCAAAAGTATCGTTTTGTATGAAAACAGAAATTTCTCGCACTACTTTAGATAAGATTTTGAATGGTGAGATAGATAATAAGAGTACATTCAATAACAGTTACTGAAAAAACCAGAGTAATGAAGGAGGGAAACTTGTATGAATAGCCAACAGGCAATTCTTAGCAATGAATCTAACTATACAGTTTTCCGTGCGGGAGATAAGGTAATTAGATTTCGCGCACCATATTCATTGGAGCATTATACGGAAGTAAAAGAATGGAATCATGGTTATATTGTAGCGATGGCAAAGTATAAGCAGAATGACAGGCCAGAAGAAGAGTATATTGATCTAATTCCTATTTTGAAAAATTTATATTTTGATCCAGAGACATTTTTGGCTCCAATCAAGGAAGTGAGAGTGGCAAATGGTTAATGTAAAAAATATAGCCGATGAGGCAGATATGATCATAAATGGTTATGCATTCAGATGTAGTCCAGAGAGGTTCCGAGTGCTAAATTTGAATTGCCCTGATAAGGCAGTGGTTTTGTCAAAGGACGGTGAAGTTCTGGAGACAAGCATGGATGATATAGAAATTCAAATTGTTAAAGATTATTTAGAAAAGAATCGGAAGTTCTTGGAGGAGTAAAATGCCAAAGTATTACGAATTCAAGATTGCAGGATATTATCTGTATTTCACGTCGTACTTCGTGATTGAATGTCTGCATGTTCACGCAAGCAACCAGTAATACTCCACAAAATGAAAAAGCGCTCACCGTGAAAGGTGGGCGCTTTTCTCTTTCTTAATCTGTACTTATAAAAGGTATATCACACCAGCATATCGAACAGTCCAATCATCAGAGGCATCGTCATGATGGAAAGCAGCGTACTCAGAACATACAATGCACTTGAGTGCGCAGCATCACGATTGTAGAGTTGCGCCATTGAGGTGACTGTCGCACAAGACGGCGTAATAGCCGATAGATAGACTGTCATTAAAATTGCTTTACCATCTGCAATCCAGTCAGATGCGTGGAACACACGAAGTAGCAGCAGAACAATGATAGGAACTACAATCAGACGAAGTGCAACGGGAAGATAGTTGCGCGGTGTACAGAAGACTTTCTTTAACGGCACTTCTGCAATCGCCATACCGGCCAGCAGCATACCCATAGGTCCTATCATAGCACCTACGCTGCTGAGCGTACTCACGATAGGTGTAGGCAACGAGATATGCAGAAGGTACAAGAGCGCACCGGCGACAATCGCAATCAGGTTGACATTGGTCAGAATCTTCTTCCATTCGAGTTTTGCGCCTTCTTGCAGGCAGGCACTTGCGTGCGTCCAGAGAAGAATCAGCTGAACAATGACGAAAGCGCAGGAATACACGACATATTCCTCGCCGAGCAAAGCCTGAACTAGAGGGATGACGAGCGCAGCTGCATTGCTGTATATGATGTTGACCTGCTCCACGACATCCAATTTAAGCGGCCTTTTAAAGATAGCATTGAGGACCAGAAACACGACATGCATTCCGACCGCTATGCCCATCGAGTACAAGAGTCCTGTGCGAATCTGCGGCGTATCATCGATTTGAAATGCGTTGAGAACAACACACGGCATGACCAGATACACGAAAACTACGGACAAAACCTTGCTGTCTGAGGCTTTCAGAAGCCCTGCCTTGACGACTACATAGCCCATCAGAAGAACGATAAACAGCTGGGCTATCTGCTGCATGAGCAACAAACTGACTTCCATGACAATCCCTTCCTTCGATTCAGAATAGCGTACTCTTTTCTCTGGAAATAGTCAATATGCAACATGACGGAAGTTTTTAGAAAAAGGCAAAAATCAATAGCTAGTGGCAAAGACTAAGAGTTAGCCATATGTACTGGATACTATGCACAGCTTCGTGATGTGCTAATTATGCAAATAGTAAAACTTGATAGAGAAGTTGTAAAATCTATAAAAATCAATGTAAACGCGATATTTTCTTTGGTATAATATAGTTAAGAAGCTACCCCCTAAAGGGAAGACTAACTATTAAAAGTCAAGCCCCAAAACAAAATTTTCGAGAGAAATTTTAAGGTGGTGAAAATTGGTATAGCAAACAAGAGCATCCGTTGTCGGATACTCGCTCCGTATAAAATCGCACGCTTAATAATCAGCTAAGAAGGCTTTCCCAGAACGCTGCATAGCAAAAATAAGCCTTACCAGCTTTTTAGCAGCATGAGAGATGGCAACATTGTAATGCTTTCCCTCAGAACGCTTCTTTTCAAGATAGGCCGAGAATGTAGGACACCAAAGGCAAACATATTTGGCGGCATTGAAAAGAGCATATCGCAAATATCTGGAGCCACGCTTTTCCATGTGAGCATAACAGTTTTGCAGTTGCCCTGACTGATATGTAGATGGAGAGAGTCCAGCATAAGCCAGCAGCTTGTCTGCGCTTGCAAAGTTGGAAAAATCTCCAACTTCAGCAAGAATCATTGCACCCATATGTCGGCCAATACCGGGGATTGTAAAGATGGGAGAATCCATCTGAGATGTAATCTTGTCAATTGCGGATTCTACCTCAGAAATTTCTTTGTCCAGCTCGCGGATGAGAGCAATCGTGTGTTTCAACTCCATAGACTTAGCAGGCATTTTCGAGCCAATGGAGACCCCTGCGGCTACTTGGATTTCCGCGGTTTTAGACTTGGTATAACGACCTTTAGAGGCGGTGCAAAGAGTCTCAGCGAGTTCTTCAGTATTAGCGTTTGCGATATAGCTTGCACCCGGATAGTTGCTCAGCAGTGCGTATACAACAGCGATGTGCAAGCTTGAGACCAGCTTTTCGAGCTCCGGAAACAGAATATTCACTAACCGCGCAACGGAGCTTTTCAGCTTGGCGCGCTCTTTTACCTTATCAAATCTGTATCTGGTTAGTGACTTTAGCTCTTCATTGTGGTATGCTGTATTTGAGTAGGACTTGAGGTCCACATCAGACATGAGCATCATTGCAATGGTACGCGCGTCTATCCGATCTGTTTTGGTTCTTCGCAGGCTGAGACTTTTCCGATAGAGGTTCGTGTGCAGAGGGTTAATGACATAGGTTGCCAGGCCGCTGTCTAAAAGAAACCCCAGCAGATTGTAGCTGTAATGTCCTGTGGCTTCAAGCCCTACTTTTATTTTGCTTTCACCTTGGGAACAGCTTTGGATTCTTGAAAGAAGCGTCTCAAAACCGATGCGGTTATTGGCAATGGTAAATACATCTGCCAAGACCGTTCCTTCCGAGTTGAGGATAAAGCAATCGTGCTTGTCCTTTGCAACATCGATACCAACAAAAATCATTTCTTTTTACCTCCGGCGTTTTATTTTACAGTGCTGCTTAGAGCCACACCTCTTTGCTATGTAACCTCGTTCTATATAAACCGTCTGGCGGTATCTAACTGATTAACACTAAAAACAAAGAGCCGTGGTTGGAGCCTTTCGGAAACCGTCTTGCGGTAGGAGGTTTAAACCAATCCACAGCACCTTGTCTATTGTAGCATTTTGTCCTTGGAGAGGGACTCTAATAACTACTACTTTATAATACGAGGAGGTTTACTATGAAAAGGAGAATTAGTACAGCGAAAAGAATTGTTGCTGTAGCCTTGGCTGCTACGGTTGCGGTTTCTTTGACCGGCTGCAAAAAGAGGAAAAACAACACCAATACGGCAAGCTCGGATGCGACCACGAGCCAAAGTCAGGCAGCGGTTCCAGAAACGCCAGAAGTAACTGCCACACCTGCACCGACCGCCGCGCCCGCTGAGAACACCGATAAGAAGGACAACACCACCAGCGAGCCGACTAAGACAGAAAAGCCGAGCACCGGCACTTCGAATTCCGGCGGGACTACCAAACCGGCAGCGACAGCTACACCGGCACCAACTCCGGCAGCTACTCCGGCTCCTACCGCAAAGCCTCAGGTAAAATACACATTCACGGTTCGCCGTCATGAGGCGACCTGCACCACGCAAGGCTACGATGAGCATATCTGCCATGAGTGGGGCGGCATGAACTACAATGACCGCTTTGTTCCGGCAAAGGGACACAGCTGGGATGGCGGTACAGTCACGAAGGCTGCTACTTATACCGAGACCGGTATCAAGACCTTCAAGTGCAAGGAATGCGACGAGACGCGCACCGAGGAAATCCCGTCTCTCGACAAGACCTATCATATTAAGAGCGTTGTTGCTCCGACCTGCACCGCTGAGGGTTATACCATCTATGAGTGCAACGAAGTCCCCGGTCTGACCTATAAGGGCGATTACAAGGCAAAGCTGCCGCACGCCTACGATGCCGGTAAGGTCACAAAGCCTGCTACCATCTACGAGAAGGGTGTTAAGACCTTTACCTGCACCTCCTGCGGCACTACATACACGGAAGAGATCCCGATAGTCGAAAAGACCTGGCATAAGGGCAATACGGTAGCGCCTACCTGCACTGAGCAGGGCTATACCGTTTACATCTGCGACCAGGATTCCGCTCTGACCGAAAAACGCGATTATACGAATGCACTGGGTCATGCTTGGAACGCCGGTACAGTTACGACAGCAGCGACCTGTACGACAGCTGGTGTTAAGACCTATACCTGCACTCGTAATGGCTGCACAGAGACTAAGACTGAGGAAATCGCGGCGCTGGGCCACAAGTGGGATGATGGAACTGTCACCAAGGCTCCTACCTGCACCGAGGACGGCGTCAAGACTTTCACTTGCCTGAATGATGGGAGCCACACCTACACGGAACCTGTTCCGGCGACGGGACACGCTTGGGGCGAAGGCGTTGTAACGAAGAAACCGACCTACGAAGAAGATGGCGAGCGCACCTATACCTGCCAAAATGACGGGACCCATGTGTATACAGAAGTGATTCCTGCACTGGGCTATACCTTCACGGAAACTGTCGTTCCTCCTACTTGCACCGAGGACGGTTACACGCTGCATACCTGCAATGAGAATCCCGCAAAGACCTATCAGGATACGCCTGTTGCTGCGTTGGGCCATCAGTATAAGGAAGTCACTACTCCCGCTACCTGTGGCGCTCCTGGCAGCGTAGACAATGTCTGTGAGCGCTGCAACGATAAGCAGCATGTGAAAGACATTCCTGCCACTGGTGAGCATCAGTGGGATGAAGGCGTTGTAACGAAGGAGCCGACCGCTATCGAGACCGGCATCAAGACCTTCACCTGCACCGTTTGCAGCGAAACAAAGACCGAAGATATCGTCAAGGTACATACCCACGATTACACGCGCCTTGGCGAAATTGTCAAAGAGCCTTCTTGTGAGACCGAGGGCGAGCGTTGGGTGTATTGCAACTACGAGGGTTGCAACGAAAGAGTGTTGAAGCCTGTGCCAGCTATCGGCAGCCATGATTGGGACTTTGCAAATGCCGAGTGTCTGAAAAAGGCTACCTGCACCGAACAGGGCACTATGCTGATGCACTGCAAGCGCGACGCTTCTCATACCATGACTTACTCCTACGGTGGCACGGGTCATGTCTGGAACGAAGGCGTCATCACTACCCCGCCTACCTATGATGAGTATGGCGTCAAGACTCTGCATTGCAAGAACTGCGATGCGACCAAGACCGAAAAGGTCCTGCCCACCAAGTACACCTTCACCGTTACCGTTGTCCAGCCGACTTGCACCGAGGACGGCTACACGATGCACAAGTGCAATCAGGATGACAGCCTCTCCTACAAGGACAACATTGTACACTCCACCGGTCACCATGCCGCTAAGCGTGTCATAGAGCCTACCTGCAAGGAAGAGGGTCGCACCGAAATCTACTGCACCGTCTGCGGTGATGTGAGCAGCACTTTCGATTTCACGCCCAAAAAAGACCACACTTGGGATAACGGTGTCGTAACTACTGAACCCACGGCTGAAAAAGATGGCGTCAAGACCTATATCTGCACAGTTTGCAATGAAACGAAGACTGAGACCATCCCGCGTCTGAACGGCAGCGGCAAGTAAACTGCAAGCTTACAAAAAGCACAAGAAACACAAAGAGGCGCGTCTGCTTTGGCGGACGCTCCTCTTGCTGTGACTGAAAAAATGCATAAGTGCTCTTGAAAATCTTTTTGACATTGTTTGTCGCACTTGGTAGAATGATGACAGAAAAGAAAGAATGCAAATCCCATGGGGAAGGTTCTGATATGCTGCAGATTGCTATTATCGAAGACGAAGCAGATTTGGCTCAGCAGACAAAAGTTAATGCTGTTCGCTATCTTAACGAGCAAGGACTCGAAGGCAATATCGCGGTGTTTAACGATGGCATGGATATTGCTGAGAACTACAAACCTATATGGGATATTCTGCTGTTGGATATTGAAATGCCGCTACTAGACGGTATGAGTGCTGCTCAGAAAATCAGAGAACAGGATGCGACTGTCGTTATGATTTTTATTACCAGAATGGCAAAGTATGCCATTAAGGGTTATGAAGTCGATGCACTGGATTTTATTCTAAAGCCAATCACCTATGCGCAGCTTTCTATGAAACTGCCTCGCGCCATTGAACGAGCCTCTCAAAGGCAGAAGCATCATCTTTTTGTTACGGTAAATGGAGATGATGAAAAATTGTTCTCGTGAAGAAAGATTTAATCTGGAAGATTCATTAGAAGATTTGAGTAAAATATCTCGAGTAAAAGTTTGCATATAAGATTTGCGTATAGAATAGACTTATTTGCGTCGATATGCTATAATATCATTAAAATGCCCCGAAAGGATATCGATTATATGGCTAAGAAGAATACGAGACGCGGGTTCACGCTTGTTGAGCTCATTGTTGTACTGGTGATTCTGGCTATTCTTGCCGCACTGCTGATTCCGGCGCTGACCGGGTACATTGACAAAGCCAGAAAGAGTCAGGTCGTGGCAGAAACGCGAGCGTTGACGCAGGCTGTGCAGACGGAGATGTCTACGATATACGCGCTCAATGACGAGTTCCAAAGACAAAAGACTATTGGTAAGCCGTTGACAATTGCGTCAAAAAGCGGAACCTATCTAACTGTTCCTGGTGGCACAACAACTGGAGACTTGGGCAATTTAAAAGAACACTACGAAGAGATAGTTCATCTTTCGGAAGTGCCTGCGCTAGAAAAAGGACTCACAGCCTCAAGTGATGCCTATTTTTACTCATTCATTGACAAAAATGGCGCAGTGATGTGGACCGTATATGATAACGGCAATGGGTACATCGGAATATATTGTGGCGATGACGGCAAGATTGATTCGTTTATACGTAGCGACGTCGGGTACGCAGATGCTAACAAAAATACTTATGCGGGATATGTTATCTATTGGAACAAGAGAGATGCGGGCGGGTTTGACATGTTTACAAAAGATTTCTTTTATGAGTATGTATTAGGAATCACGACCTAATACAGCAAATTGCTTCAAAAAGAATAACCATTAGTGATATGGTGAGTGCCATCATATATTAGAAAATCCCTCAGAGCAAGTTACTCTGGGGGATTTTCTCTTGGCACAGTATTAGAATGTCAACCGCATCTGGTGCCACGCCACATTCCCATGTGTGGACTTATCTGTCACGCCCTCGTCCACAAAGCCGAACTTGGCGTAGTAGTGGACAAGTCTGTCCTTGCAGGTCAGAACAAGACCCTTACGTCCCTGTTCTTTCGCGTCAGCATTCGCCTTTTGAAGCAATTCACCCGCATACCCATGCTGGCGATATGCAGGCAGCGTATTGACACCGAAAATCATCTGCCACGCACCTTTCTCGTTGTGCATGGCGGCGTTCTCGTACATCTCATCCGTCAAGTCGGCGTCATCGGTCACGAACCCGTCCACGAAGGAGATGAGTTTGTCACCATCATACATCAGCCAGAAATGATTGCCATAATGGGCAACTCTCTCGGCAAACTCGGCGGCAGTAGAAGCCTCAGCGGGAGGAAAACACTCGGCCTCAACGGCAGAAAGTGCGGGAACATCATCAGGAACAGCGTATCGAATCGTCATGGTCGTCGCTGTACCTCACAGGGATTTGCCGAGATTATAAGCATCCAGCAAAGTCTCAGTATGGTTCCTAGCATCTCCTGGCTCGGCAATGCCTTTGCCAAACACATAGCCTTTGAGCTCGGCCATCTCGAAGCAATCGACCCAACCCTGCAAACCGTTGTAGGCTTTGTCGATGGCGTGTGCATCGTCATCTGCGGCGGTGGCAAGCATGTAAATGTCACGGAACTTGTAGTCGGACTCGTACAGAGGATTCAGACGGTCGAGCAGCGTTTTCATCTGCCCGCACATTTCATAGTAGTAGATGGGTGTGGCAAAGACAATGACCTCGGATTCCTTGACCTTTGCCATGATTTCGGCTACATCATCCTTCAATACACAACGGCCGGTTTTTTGGCAGGCCATGCATCCGATGCAGAACCGGATATCTTTGCCGCGCAGGGACACGAACTCAACCTCATGCCCCGCATCCTTCGCGCCGCGCTCGCATTCCTTTGCCAAAATTTCCGAATTGCTGTTTCCGCGCAGGCTGGTGGAAACTACAAGAACCTTCTTTGCCATCGTTAAACGCTCCTTTTTGCTCTGATTTTTGCTCATCAAACGCAGAAAATCTGCCGCGCCAGCATCGAGCCGCTGTTCGTCTGCATGACTTTGTTGATGAATCCCATGATGCTTTCCTTGCTGTACTCGCTCTCGGCGGCGTTGACGATGTAATCGGCCTCAATGAGGATTTGGTAGTCGATGCCGTCAATATCTGTCAGGGTATGGTGATGGCTGACCAGATACGCAACGCGGTCCACCTGCGCCGGGGTCAGGCCAGTATCTTGCAGAAATTCCCGCACCAAGGGCCCGCCTTCGAGTTCCTGATGCTTGCCGTCAGCGCTGCCGTATTTCTTTCGGCAGAGAGGGCAGGCAATGTCATGCGTGATAGCGGCAACTTCCAGTATGCACTGCGTCTCGGCATCAATATGTTCGAGCTCGCCGATGGTCTTGGCGAATGTCCATACGCGAACAAGATGGTCGATGTCGTGGATGTTACCGTTAGAATAGCAAATCATCTTCTCTAAAATTTCCGCAATAGTCATGCCTCATACCCTCCAATACCCTCAAAATTGCCGTTTGTCTTAGTCCGAAAAAACCTCGCCGAGTGCAAGCACCGCATTGCGTACACACTCAGGACAAGGGCAGAGCGGTTTGCCGGTTCCGACACCTTTCAAGTCCTTGCAGATAGTAGCGCCGCATTTCGCCTCAAACTTCTGCAGGAGTTCTTTAGAAATCCGAGGCGTTGCTTTGCCATCGGTCAGTATACCCGCCACCATCACAGCGCCAATAAGAGCGCCGCAGGTGCTCTCCATGCAGCCCATACCGGCAGCATACCCCGCCGTCAGCTTCATGAGGGTATCCTCACCGACAGGCAGCTTGTCCTGAAATACTTTGACAACCGACTGCGAGCAGTTGCACTTGCCGGTGGCTTTCAGTTCATACGCGGCTGCTGCGCGTTCCTCAATACTTTGCATATTATCACTTCCTGTTTTCTTTCTATTATAGCACGGAGAGGCGTCATTGAGAACGCCTCTTCTTTCGATGTGAACAGCCTTTTAGGGCATAAAACACTCGGAAACAGCTAAAAATGCACAAAAAACACATATCTTGCTATTGAACATACAGCGAGATATGCTCGATTTTAATAGATTTGTTGCGATTTTTTATAGAAATCGGCGCAAAATCAAGGGTAATATGATGTAACAGCTGGTGCTCGACTAGGAAAACTATGCGCAAAATATGTGCGGTGTTAGAGAAGACTTATGTATCTTGCCAGTGTAATATTGATATGTTACATTGGCACAAAAATGACGATGCAGCGCGATTGGGTCTGCGTTGGTTTTTGCCAATATTGCCCTAAGAACGGCAGTTTTTGGATTTTTACACGGAAACAGCGTGACCGGCTCATTCGGAGCATATATTTATTGCGAACATTGTCGGTTTTTGTTGCAGAATTGGTTTTGGTATGATATTATTATTCAGTTACATGACATTATTTGGTTGTAAGAATAATGCCGAAAAAAATTGGAGGAATTATAATGCTTTCTAAGATTCGTGCTCTTAAAGAGAAAAAGGGGTTCACTTTGGTCGAACTCATCGTTGTGCTGGTCATCCTGGCTATCCTGGCCGCACTGCTGATCCCCGCGCTCACCGGCTACATCGACCGCGCTAACAATGAGAAGGTTATCGCGGAGACCCGTCAGGCTGTTATGGCCGCTCAGACGATTGCTTCTGAGGAGTATGCTCACAATAACAAGACCTTGACTGTTTCCACGGCTGTTGATTCTAATGGTACTTCTGTTTCCCTCTCCGCTGCGGTTAAGTCTCTCGGTGAGGTTACCGGTACTATTTCCGACATTACGGTCACCAATGGCAAGGTCACGAAGCTTGTTTATTCTAACACTAAAACCTGCACCTATACCGCAACTTCTGACAGCGCTGGTAGCTACAGCGTTAGCACTCCTGCCGCTGGCAAATAAGAGCCATATTTCTTGAATACTTCGGCCCTCGTTTTTATGGGAACATAAAAGCGAGGGCCTTTTTAGGAGTTTCCAAAGTGCTTGAATTTAAACATGTAAAAAGTAAATACTGGCAGACATTCATTTTGGCATTCCTTACGGCATTGCTTCTTTTTTTACCAATTTCACTACGAGATGCCATGCTTGGACAGCCGTTTCATTATGCAGGTGACTATAATAGTCAATCCATGCTTTTTTGGCAATATGCTAATCAATTCATAAAAGACGGAGGGTCTTTCAGCTGGGAAACGGAACTCGGCAGTGGCTTTATAAATAGCTATTCTTACTATATGCTTGGCAGTCCATTCTTCTGGGCATCCTTGTGGATTCCTTCAAAATTGATGCCGTGGGCAATGGTTCCTCTTTTTTGCTTCAAATTTGCCTTTGCTGGAGCTGGTGGTTATCTTTGGACAAAAAGATGGGTTAAGAATCCACAGTATGCGATGTTGGCAGGTATGTTGTATGCTTTTTGTGGTTACAACATTTACAGCATTTTTTATGATAGCTTTGTTGATGTTACAGCACTGTTTCCATATTTGCTTGCCGCATTAGATGATGCTATCATTGACAAACGGCGTGGGTGCTTCTCTATTTGGGTGGCAGTTAGTTTACTGATAAACTATTACTTTTTTATTGGAGAAGCTATATTCTTGATTTTGTACTTTATCTGTATGTTACTCGGTAAAAAGTACATTCTTACTGGGAAGCTCTTTTTGCGAATGGCAGTAGAGACTGTTCTGGGAATTGCAATGGGTGCAGTGCTTGTAATACCAGCAGCGCTCAGCCTAATGCAGAACCCAAGAATATCTTCGTTCCTAAATGACTATGATTTTATAGTCTACGGTGAGCCGCAGAAATATATGGCGATATTTGCATCAATGTTTATCATGCCGGATGCACCGTATCAGAATACCCTTTTTAGTCAATCTGGAACGCAGTGGCAGAATGTATGTGCCTATCTACCTGTTGTTGGCATTACTGGTGGTGTTGCCCTATGCCGTGCGGAGAGGAAGCACCCGTTTGCACGAGTTATGAAATTCTGCATAATATGTGCCTTCGTACCATTGTTAAATGCAATATTTACACTTGAAAATGCCACCTACTATGCCAGATGGTACTATATGCCTATTCTTATTCTTTGCGGTGCTACAGCGATGGTTTTGGATAATGATGAGCTGTATCAAGCAGAATGGAAAGATGCGTGGAAGACTGTTTTTATCTGTACAGCAGCATTCGTTGCGCTTGAACTTGTTCCAAGTAATGTGGAACTGCTGGGACTAAAGCTCGGAGTGACTTCAAGTGCAAGTATCTTCTGGATTCTATGGGGCATTAGTATCGCTGGAGTAGTGCTTTGCGGATTCGTGTGCAAAAAATATAGGAAAACTGAAAAATATATTTCAGTGATGATGTCTTCTGTCATGGTTTTCTCGTTTATTTATGGGGAAGCTCATATGTTACTGACAAGATATGTTACAGATACAGATACTGGTGAACATACTTGGTATGCAGGATATGAGGATTTAGATAATGTCCCAAAGCTATTACCACAGGGCGAATGGTATCGAATTGACAGTAATACAATAACAAATTATAATTTGGCATTAGGGTTCAGCAGCGAGGGCTTTTTCAGCTCCACAGTTTCGCCGGGCATTTTTTCTTTTTACATGGAAGCGGGACATGGCAGGACAGTAATGCACCTTGATGGACAACCAAACTATGCTTTACGAAGTTTGTTGGGTGTTAAATACTTGATGGTTGGCGTTGAAGATGAAAAGGCGTGGAGCGCTGATGCTTCTGGAACAAAAGTTACTATTAACAATAGTAACGCCGGTAACGCTTTACAATTGTTGAAGGATAGTGAAGATACCGCCGATACTGTTTATACACCGCAAGAATGGGCGGTCAACTGGGAGGAGCGTGGCAGAACAGAAGAAACTATTGTTTATGAGAACCTGAATTTTATTCCAATGGGCTTCGCATACGACTATTATATTACCAAAGACCAACTTGCTGATGTAGATGCAGATGTTCGCTCCAACCTACTTCTGAAAGCAATTGTTCTGAACGATGAACAGGTCGGAAAGTACGGTGATATATTACAACCGCTTCCGGAGAAAGAATTCCAAAATCTAAACTTCGAATCCTTCAAAAAAGACTGTGCGGACCGCCGTAAGCAAACAGCAGACACATTTGAAACGAATAATTACGGCTTTACAGCCACAACAAGTTTTGATACTGATGAGCTCGTCTTCTTCAGCGTCCCATATGAGAAGAACGCCTTCACTGCTACGGTCAACGGCGAACCGGTCGATGTTGAGGAAGTGGATTGCGGTCTTATGGCTATTCCGGTCCCGGCAGGAGAAGCAGACATCGTTGTAACTTACCACACGCCCGGTCTGAAGGAAGGTATCACCATTTCGATAACCGGCCTTATTATCTGGATTCTATATGCGCTTGTATGCTATAATAAGGGCAAGAAAAAGGGTACGCCTGAATTACAGGAAGCCAAAGAAAGCACCGAAGCAGTAGAGTAATTCGAAAAGGGGCAACATCATGCCAAGACAGCAACCATCAAGTCCTAAAAAGAAGCGCCAGCAACTCGGCTTCGGGGATTGGTATGAGATTGCCAAGAAATACTACGAAGAGCACGGTGACCTCCTTGTACCTCGAATCTATGAGGATGAAGAAGGGCATAAACTGGGCCGGTGGATTGAGCGGCTGAGAGCGTTCTATAACGGGAACCCGAAAATCAAAGTTGCGCTGACTCAGACGGGTATTGTGATGCTTGATAAAATCGGCATGGTCTGGAAACTCGAAAGCCGATACCCATGGCCGGAATGGTATCTGCAATGCAGGCTGTATTATGCAGCCAACGGTGACCTGCTCGTACCAAAAATGTACAAGAATGAGCAGTATGCGCTCGGTAACTGGATTGGCGAACAGCGAAAAAAATATAAAAAAGGAACGCTCAAACCAGAACAAGTCGAAGCCCTCGAAAAAGTTGGCATGGTCTGGGAACTTGTGGACCGAGATGTCTGGGAGAAACGCTACAATGATGCTTACGCTTACTACAACGAGCACGGCAATATAGATGTGTCGCCTAATGTCCTGACGGCAGGCAATATGTATCTGCGTGACTGGCTGATAGCGCAGAAGAGCTTGTATCAAGAATCCAACTGCGAGACAGACCTTAACTGGGAGCGCCACGACCTGCTGGATGACATCGGAATGGACTGGGAAAAGCAGGTTGGCAGAAAATCTTATAGTTACGCATATCGAGCGCAGAGGTATTATAACGAATTCGGCAACTTGGATGTGCCGGAGGATTATAATGACATGATGGGCGGCAATCTCCACGAATGGGTAAAGCGTCAGTGGCGACTTTATCATCGCCCGACAACGGACAAGTCGGATGCCTACATAAGCAAGAAGAAAGAACTTGAAAACCTTGGCTTTGATTGGAGCTGCGAAGGTCGCTGGGATTGGGATGCCAAAGAAGCTACTTGGCTGCAAAACTACAACGGTATCAAAGCCTATGTGGATGCGAACGGATGCCTGCCTATTGGTGAGAGTTCTATTCCCTTGACGACTAGCGTAAACAGCGAATTCTGGATTGCTGCTCAGAAAGCTGCTATCCGAAACGGAATGATGAACGAAGATAAGCAGCAGATGCTTGCTTCAATCGGTGTTGTCTACGGCCAGTTTAAAAGGAACGATGACTGGCAGGAAAACTACAACTACGTTAAGGCATACTATGAGCAGCACAAGCAGCTGCCCGTCGGTGTCAATTCTCAGCAGATGAGTACCGGAAGCCTGTCCGGCTTTTGGATTGGTCTGCAGCGCAAGAAATTAAAGGACAACGCGCTGTCCGCCGAGAGAGTAAGCCTGCTGAAAGAAATCGGCATCGAATACGGGCAACTTGAAAACAGCTGGAACGCGAACTACAATGCAGTGATGATGTTCTTCGATGAACATCATCACCTGCCCGTACAGGGCGCTTCGATTCTGCTTCCAAGCGGTATCCAATCTCGTAATTGGATTACCAACCAGAAGAAATTTCTCAAAGCAGGAACTGTCCCGGAGGACAGAGTAAAGCTTCTGAACGAAATTGGTATTGTTGCCAAAGCGGATGCCCCAAAACCGTCTAAGAGTAAGAGCGAGAAGGTAAAGAAAGCCGCTCAGACCGCTTCCAAGCCGAGCCGTAAGGTATCTAAGAACCCTGCGGAAGAATGGCAGGAGTGCTATGATTTCGTAAAGCGTTGCTTAGAAGAGAGCGGTACACTCCCAACGGGAGAGAAGTCTACAACGATGCCGAATGGCGTGCAAACGAAGTCTTGGATTAAGCAGCAGCGCATAGCGTTAAAGGAATCCGGATTGCCAGCCGATAAAGTTGAGCTTCTCCGCGCTATTGGCATTGTAGGCAATCTTATGGAACAGAACTGGATGCGTGACTACGAGTGCATAAAAGCGTATGTGGAAGAGCATCATCAGCTTCCTGTCTATAAAAATTCTTTCGAGTTGCCGGACGGAGGCCGGAGTGCGCAGTGGATTGCCAATCGGCGTACTCAGATGCGCAATGGCACGATGCCGGAAGAAAGAGTAAAGATGCTGGCGGACATCGGTATTGTCTATGGGAGTCTCGCCGAGAATTGGAAAGAAAGCTACAATGCCATCAAAGCCTATCCTTGATTTGTTAGACAAAGAGGAAATTAAATACAGGTCGGAGAAACGTCTCCTTGGATATAGGAACAAGGGGAAAAGGCGACTTGCTGGTAATGCAAATCAGCCGATTATTATCAATATTGATGATGTGGCTGATGTCATTGATGTTCGTGCGGAAGATGAATTCGCTCGAGTAGAGCTTCTGGTATCATTGAAGCAGGAATTGGAAAAACTCTCACCCAGAGAGCTAATGATTATTCGTACTTATTTGGATTATCCTATAGAGGTTGTGGCGAGGAAGCTTAAGGTTAGACCCAACACGATTTCTAAGGCACGAAGAAAAATTGCAAGAGAATTGAGAAAGAAGCTGGTTTGAGATGAAAAGGGAAGAACTGTGGACTCCATCTGCAAGGCGGTTTGAATGCCTGCTCAAGGCTGCGCAGAATGGCGACTATAACGCATACATGAGTTTGATGGCGAGGTTTTTTAAGGTAATGGATGACAAGGCAAGGAATAACTACTTGCGCGATTACGAGATGTTTACGGCACTGGTTGAACGGGTCTCAGAAGGAATCTTTGGATTCAGTTCTGAAGATGCGTATCAGCGTGAATTGAACAAGGAAAAACACCCGTCAAAGAAGCGGAAGAAGTTCGGACGCAGGTGATGATCTGAGCGTTAGTAGTTAATATTGATTCAAATGAAAACAGATTGCTGCAAGCGTAGCAATCTGTTTTTATTTGAATCAGTTGCGTTTTAAGCAAAATATGAATCGTGTATCAATTGACGGCTACATATAACAATCTATCGAATTTTAGCCTCATTCACCTTATGAACAAGGGTGTATTTGTAAAATGTGCTGAATTTGTGTACTTGTATAATTAAAGTGAATCCGATTTGTTGATAAATGTCGAATTGTGTGCTATTATATCAATACATACATTGGGAAAATATTGCGTTGGTAGACTGCTGAATTGTGCTAAGGATTTTCCATGAGTAATTTGTGGGAATGCCTTTTGCTGCTCAAAACTGCTTTCCCTGATTTCAATTGCAGTATTGAAAATAGTATGTGTGCAAAGAAGAACGAGGAGTAAGAACATGACAAGGTTTAGGCATGACTTGATTTTGCGGATGATAAAGCTGTTAGATGCTGTGCTTGTGACGATACCATTTGCAATGTGCTGGTATCTATACTATGCTAAGCGCGTTGCATCGCCGTATTATGCAATGGGCGATTACCTGGTCGTGGTACTGTTTTTTGTGCTGTTCATCATCTTTGGACGCGTTTATGACGCCTTTCTGATGTCGATGCAGAGTATCTCCGAAATTATCTACGAGCAATTTTTGGCGGCTGCGGTCAGCGATTTTATCATGTATGTCGTGATCTGGCTTTTGTCCAAGCACCTGCCCAACATTCTTCCTGGCGTGGCAGCTCTTGTGGGACAGGTGATTATGGCCTCAGTTTGGGCTTATAACGCTCACCACGCCTACTTTAAAACCTTCCCGCCGCAAGCCACAGCTGTTATTTATGATACCAGACGCGGTATGGAGCGGCTGATTGGTAAGTACGGTCTAGATGCCAAGTACAAAGTGGTCTCCACAGCTACGGCGGGGGAGTGCATCGAGAATCTTTCCATGCTGGACGGCATCAGCACAGTGTTTTTGAGCGGCATCCACAGCCATGATCGGAATATTATTCTGAAATACTGTGTAGAAAACAACATTACTGTATTTGTAGTACCACGCATCGGTGACACTATTATGTCCGGTGCACATCACATGCATATGTTCCACCTGCCGATGCTTCGTGTTGGCCGGTATAATCCTCAGCCGGAGTATCTGTTTGTAAAACGACTGCTGGATATTGTCATTTCTGTTATTGCGCTTGTGATTCTGAGTCCGATCTTCCTTGTGACGGCTATTGCCATCAAGGCAACGGATCACGGTCCAGTATTTTACAAGCAAATTCGTTTAACGAAGGATGGCAAAGAATTCGGTATTCTCAAATTCAGAAGCATGCGGGTCGATGCTGAAAAGGACGGCGTCGCCCGTCTTTCCAGCGGCGAAAACGATGACCGCATCACGCCCGTTGGCAAAATCATTCGTGCTTGCCACGTTGATGAATTGCCGCAGCTTATTAATATCTTGAAGGGTGACTTGAGCATCGTCGGCCCCCGTCCGGAGCGCCCTGAGATTGCAGCTCAGTACTGTGAGGAAATGCCGGAATTTTCCCTGCGCCTGCAGGCCAAGGCTGGATTGACTGGGTATGCACAGGTTTATGGCAAGTACAATACTACTCCTTACGACAAACTGACTATGGATTTGATATACATAGCTCATCCGAGCATTGTAGAGGATTTCAAGATTATGTTTGCCACTGTAAAAATCCTGTTTATGCCTGAAAGTACCGAGGGGATTTCTGAGGGTCAAACCACGGCAATGAGTGGAGAAAACCATTGATTTACCGCGATTTTTGGCTGATTTCTGGATCTGAGAATTGACACTTTTCCAGAATGTGCGGTCAGGAATAAACAAGGGGGTTTCGATGACAATATCATTAAAACTTTCAACCCGGTCATGGAGATGCTATCAGGCATAAATATGGGAGCTTTCAGTGAAAAGCAGGGTGCTATCGGGAATAAACGCAAGGACTCCCGTAGCGATATGAGTGATTTCTGGCATAAATACATGGATTCCTATGGCGAGATGATGGTGTCATCAGGAATAAAGACAGAGACTCCCGTGACGATGAAAATACTGTAAAACACACGGATTGTCGTAGAAAATCCAGAAGCTGTAAGGGCTTTCGTAGAGATATGAGCGAATGGTGCAGTAATAAAGTTGTAGCGGTACATGACATAGCGGCAGTGTGACTCACACTGCTGAGGACGATTAGTAGAGCTTTATAAGGAATAGACGGCTCAGACTCTATGAGATTGAGTCTGGGCTGTAATCTTTGATATGCGGAGAGAGGAACGATTGAATGCTAGTTAGTGTGATTATGCCGACTTACAACTGCGGCAAGTTCATTTTGCAATCGCTTGATTCTGTGATTGCCCAGGCGGTTACAGATTGGGAGGTTCAGATTGTGGACGACTGCAGCACGGATAACACTGCCGAAGTGTTGAAGCCGTACTTGGAGAAGTATCCCAATATCCACTACTATGTTCTTCCGCAGAATGGGGGACCAGCGGTTGCCCGGACGGAGGCCATGAAGCGGGCGACTGGCAAGTATATCGCATTTCTGGATAGCGATGACTTGTGGATGCCGGATAAGCTGGAAAAGCAGATCGCCTTTATGGAGCGGACTGGCGCAAAGTTTAGTGCGACCGG
>ERZ827088.2568-NODE-2568-length-18690-cov-3.049530_pt1 | contig 18690 bp, 15 predicted proteins | sample MGYA00519922_ERZ827088 | MGnify/ENA primary metagenome ERZ827088 (study PRJEB31778, sample SAMEA3449254) | human gut metagenome | biome: human gut; feature: human-associated habitat; material: faeces | place: United Kingdom | collected 2010/2012 ...
GCTGATTACAAATCAGCTGCTCTACCAACTGAGCTACACCAGCGTATCTCCAACGCCTAATTAATATATCATAAGTCAGAACAATAGTCAAGACCTTTTTTGCTTTTTTCGAAAAAAATTATTTGCCCCAATCGGCTATAACTTTCTTAATCATTTCGGGGTCTTTGGTCGTAATATTATCAGGCTTAATGACAAGCATTTTTTTTGCGTTACGCTCGGTATCAACAGTCCAAACAGAAAGTTTATATCCCTTTTTATGAAGAAGATTTGAAAGCTGAGAGCCGGCAAATTTATAGTTACAGTTAATGCCGATTGCGCCCGTATCTTCCAAAAGCTTAATGATTTTTTGCCTGTAATCATCCGAAAAAGCCTTGAATTTCGACGGCTTATAATTAAGATAATAATCCATATTTGCGCAATTAGAATCCTTAACCGCCTTTACGTTAATAACCTCAATTCCGGTCAAGAACGAACGGTCGAGCAAATTATAATCAACCAAAAGCGCATGAAGAGAATTAAGAACACGGGTTTCCTTGATATCAAAATTAATCTGCATATCGGGTGTGTCCTTAATAAGCGCAAGGGCATCCTCAAGCGGTGCGCCGTCATTATTTGTTACAACTATATCGTGGCTCATAACAAGCGTTTTATCGGGGCGCTGGCGAATATCAAGTTCAATAATCTCAGCATTATTCTTAATAGCCGCTTTGACTGCCTCTAAAGTATTCATTTCGGTATCATAAGCGCCCGTGTGCGCAGTAATAGTAAAATCATCCATAAAAGAAAGCTTCCTTTCGTCATAAGACTTGGTGACAGCATAATCGGCCACACCGACTATCATTGCAACACTTGTAAGAAGAGCAAAAACCTGATAGGAAAAATGCCTTGCCCAAGTGGGTGTCATATTTCGTTTTAAAAATCTTTTAAACTTCTTCCATTTAGAGATTTTTTTAGCCATATGATTACCTGCTTAAAATTGATATAAAACAGTATGGGCGGAAAAGCAAAAATGCCGAAATCCGCCCGTAAAGTTAATAGATTTAATTATCTGATTGAGCCTGAGTAGTTAGGCGCTTCCTTAGTGATAGAAATATCGTGAGGGTGAGATTCAATAAGACCTGCGCTTGTAATCTTGATAAACTTAGCGTTATTTCTAAGCTCTTCAATAGTATGGCAACCGCAGTAACCCATACCTGAACGAAGACCGCCCATCATCTGATAAATCGTATCGCCCAAAGCTCCCTTATAAGGCACACGACCCTCAACACCTTCAGGAACAAATTTCTTTGAACCTTTTTGGAAATATCTGTCTGCACTGCCGTGGTTCATAGCGCCGAGTGAGCCCATACCACGATAAACCTTAAACTGCCTGCCCTGATAAATTTCAGTTTCGCCCGGTGATTCCTCACATCCGGCAACAAGTGAACCCATCATTACGCAAGAGCCGCCTGCTGCAATAGCCTTAACGATTTCACCGCTGTACTTAATACCACCGTCTGCAATAACAGGAACGCCGTACTTATCTGCACGCTCGGCAGAATCGTAAATAGCGGTAATTTGCGGAACACCGATACCTGCAACCACACGGGTAGTACAGATTGAACCGGGGCCGATACCGACCTTAACTGCGTCTGCACCTGCTTTAATAAGTGCTTCTGTTGCATCTGCGGTAGCAACATTACCTGCGATAAGAGAAATTTGAGGAAAAGCATTCTTAACTATTTCAACACTCTTCATAATATTGTGGCTGTGACCGTGAGCAGAGTCAAGAACGAATGCGTCAACACCTGCATCGGCAAGAGCCTTTGCACGAACAAGAACATCATCTGTTACACCCAAAGCGGCTGCGCAAAGGAGCCTGCCGTCCTTATCCCTTGCAGTGTTTGGATACTTAACACTTTTTTCAATATCTTTAATTGTAACAAGACCCGAAAGCTTGCCGTTTTCATCAATAAGAGGAAGCTTTTCAACCTTTGAGCCCATAAGAACTTTTTTAGCCTCTTCAAGAGTAGTACCCTTTGGTGCTGTAACAAGTTGTGACTTCGGGGTCATAACTTCGGAAATTTTAACATTAAAATCTGTCATAAAGCGCATATCACGGTTAGTGAGAATGCCTACAAGAGTGCCGTCTTCTTCACAGATAGGCACACCGCTGATACGATACTTATTCATAAGCTCCTCAGCATCGCTTGCAAGATGGTTTGGTGAAAGGAAGAAAGGATTGGTAATAACACCGTTTTCGCTTCTTTTTACCTTATCGACCTCGTCAGCCTGCTCCTCGATAGTCATATTCTTATGAATAACGCCGATGCCGCCCTCTCTCGCAATGGCAATTGCCATTCTTGATTCCGTAACGGTATCCATTGCAGCAGTCATAACAGGAATATTAAGTGTAATATCCTTTGTAAGCTTGGTTTTGAGGTCTACCTTGTCAGGTGTCACGTCACTCTCAGCCGGAATGAGAAGCACGTCATCAAAGGTCAAGCCCTCTTTTACAAATTTTGCGCCGTATTCGCTCATTAAAATTCCCTCCGTTTACAAGTATTAAATTATATTCTTAAATATATAAAAATATTTTTACTATAATATCACTTTTTTATAATATGTTCAAGTATTCAAATTGCACAAATTATAAAAAAATGATAATGCCTTATTTGTCACTTGCTCGCTCTTACAATTGCCCTTGCCGTTTGCTCAACCGTATTTTGACCGCAATTGATTACCGCCTGAGCCCATTTGTTATAAAGCGGAAGCCTTTCGTTATACATATCCTCAAGCGTTTCGCCATTTTGAAAAACTATGCCACGACTTTCAAGATTGCTTATTCTTTTGCACATATCCTCATAGCTTAAATGAAGATAAATTATTTTGCCGAGGCTTTTTAAATGCTCCATCGCCTTATCGGAATAAACCACCGAGCCGCCCGTCGCAATAACGGTGCCTTTAATATCCAGTGACAAAATAGCCCTTTCCTCAGCCTTTGCAAAATATTCAACACCGTTTTTATCTATAATTTCCTGCAGGCTTTTTCCCTCAAGATTTTGAATAAGCAAATCGGTGTCATAAAAATTTTTAAGTAACATTTTTGCCGAAACAACACCACAGGTTGATTTTCCGCTGCCGGGCATTCCGATAAGTATAATATTTGAATTCATTTAGCTTTTACTCCTACTTTTTTACAATAATCTGCCAACGGGCAAGAAGAACAAAGCGGCTTTCTTGCCGAGCAGGTATCACGACCGAAAAGAACTATTCTGTGGCAAAAATCAGAGCCTTCATCACTTGGAACAAGCTTTTTCAGTTCAAATTCTATCTTCTTTGGGTCCTTTGTATCAACAAGCCCCAAACGATTTGAAATTCTAATCATATGAGTGTCAACAACAATGCTTTCCTTGCCGTAGACATCGCCTACTATCAAATTAGCTGTCTTTCTACCGACACCGGGAAGTTTGATTAAATCATCAATATTATCGGGCACTCTGCCGTCAAAATCATCTCGTATCATTTTTGCCATACCGATAATTGACGTTGCCTTATTTTTATAAAAACCGCAGGACTTAATATAATTTTCAATGTCATTAACATCGGCATTTGCATAATCGTCAAGCGTTTTATACCTTTCAAAAAGCGACGGCGTTACCAGATTAACCCTTGCGTCCGTACACTGAGCTGACAGCCTGACAGCCACCAAAAGCTCAAACGCATTTGACGAATTAAGAGAGCAAATTGCGTTTGGATATTCTTTTTTTAGTAGTTCTATAACGTTTAATACTCTCTGCTTTTTCGTCATTTTTTATTTTTTACCTTATCCCAATAAGATTTGAACGCCTGTTCATTTTTATTAGAGCCAAATTCGTAATATTTCTTATTTTTAATCTTATCCGGCAAATATTGCTGATAAGTCCAATGATTCGGATAATCATGAGGATAGATATAAAACTGCCCCTTAACTTCTGCGTCCTCACCGTCATAATGCTTGTTTTGAAGTTGACGTGGAATAGGACCGTAATTACCGTTTTTAACGTCAGCCATCGCTTGATTTATAGCCGCATAGCCCGAATTACTCTTAGGCGCTGTCGCAACAAGAATAACAGCATCGGCAAGCGGTATACGAGCCTCAGGCATACCGACTGCCATTGCAATATCAACCGCCGATTTAACTATCGGGATAATCTGCGGATAAGCAAGCCCGACATCCTCGCATGCACAAACCATAAGACGTCTGCAAGCCGACGGCAAATCCCCGGCTTCAAGAAGCCTTGCAAGATAGTGAAGCGCTGCGTCGGGGTCTGAACCACGCATACTCTTTTGATAAGCGGAAACTATATCGTAATGCTCGTCGCCCTCTTTATCATAACGAACTGCACTTTTTTGAACAAGTTGCTTTGCAAGGTCAAGTTCAATATGCTTTTTACCGTCAACGGTAGGTGTTGCAAAAAAGCAATTTTCAACGCTGTTGAGCGACTTTCTCACATCACCGCCGCAACCGATTGAAATGCGCTTTAACACTTCTTCGTCAATTTCAAGTTCAACCTGATATTCTTCGCTTAAAATATTAAATCCACGTTTTACGGCAGGGATAATATCCTCGCTTTCAACCGCCTTAAATTCAAACACGGTTGAACGGGAAAGAATAGCGGGATAAATGTAAAAATACGGATTTTCCGTAGTAGACGCAATAAGCGTTATCTTTCCGTTTTCGATAAATTCAAGAAGCGATTGCTGTTGCCTTTTATTAAAATACTGAATTTCATCAAGATAAAGCAAAATTCCGTTAGGCGCAGAAAAAGTATCAAGTTCGCTGACAATATCCTTGATATCCTGAGTCGAAGCGGTAGTACCGTTTAATCTGCGAAGGCTTCTGTTTGTTTTACTTGCGATAATAGAAGCAACCGTGGTTTTACCTACTCCGCTCGGTCCGTAAAATATTAAATTTGGAATATCGCCCGAATCAATAAGGCTTCTGAGTGCCTTACCCTTTTCAAGCAAGTGCCTTTGACCGACAACATCGTCGAGTTCAGTAGGACGGATACGGTCTGCAAGAGGTTTATTCATATCTACTCCAAAAAATCATTTATTAATGTGTTTATTATAATTAATTCACTCTTTATTTTCAATACTTTCCGCCTTAGAAAATGCACAGCCGCAAAAATTTTGGCGATAAAGATTATATTCCTTGGAAAGCACAATTGAGCGCTTGTAGCCCTCTTTTTTCTTAAAATCTGACGGCAGCCATTTAATGCCGTATTTTTTTTCAAGTTCAAAGCCTATCTCATTAATCTTTTGCGAATTTTTAAGCGGGCTGATTGAAAGAGTGGTGCAAAAAAAGTCAAAAGCGTTATTCTTTGCAAGGGCCGCCGTTCTTTCAAGCCTTAAGCGGTAACACCTAAAGCAACGCTCACCGCCCTCCTTGCAAGCTTCATATCCTTTTGCAATATTCAAAAATTCATCATAATCATAATCGCAGTCAAGAAAAGATACGGGATATTTTGTTTTCATCTCGTCAATAAGCCTAAGCTGTTCGCTTTTGCGCTTTTCATATTCCGATTTTGGAGAAATATTTGGATTATAGTATAAAACAGTTATTTTAAAATACTGCGACAAATATTCAATAGTATAGCTTGAACAAGGAGCGCAACAGCTATGTAGCAAAAGAGAGGGCACTCGGTCCTCTCTTACATTTTGCTCTATTATTTTGTCTAATTCTTTTTGATAATTAATCTTATTCATTAGCTTAAATAATTTTTAGGGTTTACACGTGAACCGTTAAGTCGAACCTCAAAATGACTGTGAGGACCTGTTGAATTGCCTGTTGAGCCGCTCTTTGCAATAGCTTCGCCTTTTTTAACCGTTTGACCTGGAGATACAAGTATTCTTGAATTATGAGCATAAAGGGTAACAACACTTCTGCCCTGAGCGTCCGTTCCGTGATAAATCATAACATAGTAGCCATAGCTGTAATTAAGCCTTTTAACGGTGATAACAATACCCTTTTGCGCCGCAACAACCTTTGAACCTGTTGAGCAAGGAAAATCAATACCGCCGTGATACTTGCCCGATGAATAATTCGGAAAGCCTGCCGATACACCGTGATGACCTGGAACGGGATACGTCATATTCAAAACAGCGTTGCTTTTTGAATAAACATCACTGCCTTTTTGGTCAATCTTGTCGATTTTAGATGAATTTTTGCCTGCAACAGCAGTTGTTGCCTCTTCCGGCGGCTTAACACCTGAAATGACAGCCTGAATTTCATTTTCAACCTGTTCAATTAAAGAGCTGTCCTCATTTCTAAACTCGGTATACTGCTTATTCTGCGCCGTAAGTTCAGCCAAAAGTTTATCACTTTCAGCCCTGTCAGTTGCAAGAGAAGCCTTTTTATTTGCTATTGAATTACTGTTTTGTTCAATACTTTTTTGCTTTGATGAAAGCTGTTTTTTCTGAGAATCAAGCTCAGACTTTTTCTTATCATATGCCGCTTTTTTATCTGCAAGGCCGTTCTTTTTATTGGTAACCTCCGCCATTTTGGAGTTTACCTCTTTAAGCAAGGCAGAATCGCTTTTTGAAACGGTTTTAATCATTTCATATCTTGTCAAAAAGCTTGAAATATCCTTACAAGTCAAAAGTGCAGTGAAAATATTGCAGCTTCCGCTCATATACATAGCCTTAAGCCTAAAGCAATACGCATTATAAACCGTTTGAAATTCGCTGTAAAGCGCATCATATTCAGCCTGCGCCTTGTCAACTTCCGCCTGAAGAGCATCAACTTGCTTTTGATTTGATTTAATCTTCTTTTCAAGTGCATTTTTTTCTTCCTGAATTTTTTGATTTTTGTTTTCAAGAAGAGTAAGCTGCTCATTTATGTAGCCTATTTTTTGGTCAAGGGTGTCAATATACTCCTCTGTAACCTTAGAACTTTTTTCAAGTTCCTTAAGCTTAGCGTCTGTTTTTTTAAGATTTTTTTCAAGCTCTGCCTGCTGCTCTTTAAGCTTTTTTTCAGCCTCCTTTGCACTCATTGTTGTGCCGCTTGTGGAGGTTGAATTTTCATTATGAGCCGCCGTTGTCTGCGCCTGCGGTTGCACAGCCTGTGTAGTTGCCTGTGCGGCAAATGCCGTTGTACCCGACATATTGCAAACAAGCATTACACCTGCCAAAGCTAATGATAATATTTTTTTATTCACGTTTCACATTCCCTTAAAATAAATATATATCTATTATATACCATTATCACGGTAAATAAAAGGTTGGATTTACACAATCATCATAATTTGCGCTCGGTGTTCTTACCTCAAAGTGGCAATGCGGACCTGTTGAATTGCCCGTCGAGCCGCTCCAAGCTATTTGCTGTCCCTTTTTAACCTCTTGCCCTGCGCTTACAAGCCTTGAATTATTATGAGCATACAAAGTGTAAACATAATTTCCGGCAGAATCGGTTTTATCATGCATAATTACGATATATCTGCCGTAGCTTCTGTATGTTCCGTCGGAATTGGTCAAGTCTTTTGAAATAATAACAATTCCCGATTCAGCCGCAACAACTTTTGAATTTGCCGCACAGGAGAAATCAACCCCCGTATGCCCTGCATAGTCGTGATAACCGCACGTAATTCTTGTTTGGCTCGGAACAGGATATGTCATCCTAAGCCTGCCGCTGTTATCTTCTTGTTCAGTTGTCGTATGCTTTGTTGTTGACGGTGTGTCGCCGTTACTGCCCTCGTCCGATTTTTTAGTAGTCGTGGTAGTGGCTTTTGTGGTTGTTGTCTTTTTCTTTTCAGCCTCAAGCTTCTTTTTATAAGCTTCTGCCGCCTTTGCAATCTCTGCATTAACTGCGTTAAGCTCCGCCTGGTCCTGATTTCTGTATTCGCTGAAAGTCTGCTTTTGCTCGTCAAGCTGTTTCAAAAGCTTGTCCGACTCACTTTTTTGACTTTGATAAGCGTCCTGCTTTTGGGAATAATCCTGCTGTTGAGTTTCAAGAGTTGAAATAGAAGTCGTTAAATTCTGCTGTGTTGTTTTAAGCACAACTTGGTCATTTTGAAGCGTAGATTGCTTATCCTGCATTTCAAGTTTCGTTTTTGAAAGCTCACTTGCCTGCGACTGAACAGACTGCAAAAGCTCCTTATCACACTTTGACACACGTTTAATCATTTCATATCTTGTAAGAAGAGTTGAAATATCGGGTGAGGTGAGAAGCATTGCTATTGTGCTTGTTTCGCCGCTGACATAAATTGCACGGATACGCTGATAATAAAGTGTTAAACTTTGGCTGAACGTTTGCTCAAGCTGTGCATTTTTTACCTCTAAATTTGCAACATCCGTTGTAAGTTCGGCAATCTGTGCCTCGTTATCCTTATACTGCTGCTGTAAATCATTAATTTTTTTCTTTGAGGAATCAATCTTATTTTCAGAATACTCAAGCTGTTTTTTCAAATAAGAAATTTTTTCATCAAGCGCATTAATATATTCCTCGGTTTCCTTTGATTCCTTACCGAGAGAAGAAAGCTTTGAATCAAGTTCCTTGATTTTTTGCTCGATTGCCGCCTGCTTTTCCTCTGCCGTCATACCGGCATATTCATCGGATTGAGAATTGCCTGTTGCAAGCGCAACAATATGAGCGGGGGAAGCCGCAAAAAAGGCAGTAGCCAACAAAACAGCTAAAATTTTAGTTAAAAAACTCTTCTGTTTCATTGGCTACACCCCTTAGTATAAAAAATATTAAAATTATAAATAGTTATTAGGATTAACTCTGCTGCCGTTTACACGAACTTCAAAATGGCAGTGCGGACCTGTTGAATTACCTGTTGAACCGCTGTGAGCAATAACCTGACCTCTCGACACCTTTTGTCCTACACTTACTTCAATGCTTGAATTATGAGCATAAAGCGTTGAAAGTCCGTTGCCGTGGTCAATAATTATGTATCTGCCGTAGCTGTAATTAAGATATTTAACAAGAATAACTTTACCCGAAGCCGCAGCATATACGTTTGAGCCTGTTCTTACCGGGAAGTCAATACCGCCGTGGTATCCGCCCGATGAATAGTTAGGATAACCTGCCGATATTCTTCTCGAATCCGTCGGATAACCAAGCTCGCCTGAGCCGTTACCCGTTGAGCCTGAAATTGAGCCGCTTCCCCTTGAAGCGGAAGCAATTGCCGCACGAATTTCGCTTTCAACCTGCTCAAGCTGTGCCTGATTGGTTTCAATAAGCTCCTTATACTCGCTCGACTGGCTTGAAAGGCTTTTCATAACCTCGTTACACTCTGCAACCTCGGCATCAAGTTCGCTTTTTGATGAATCAATTTCATCAATACTTGACTGAAGTTCCTTCTTGTTAGATTCAAGCTGCTGCTTATCGTTAGTTAATTCGTTTCGTTTTTCTTCAAGCTTTTTCTTTTCTTTCTCGATTTCCTGCATCTTTGTCATAAGCTCGTCGAGAATTGCGCTGTCTTGCTGAGATACCGACTTAACCATTTGCGCACGTGTAAGCATTGAGCTTACATCCTTGCAAGTTAAAAGCACCTCAAGAGTAGATGCAGAGCCTGATATATACATTGCACGAAGCCTTTGGCAATAAACCTGATAGGTCTGGTCAAATTCAGCCTGCTTTTGGTCAATTTTTGCCTGAGCGTCTGCAATATCCTGTTCTGTTTGCGTGATTTTTACCTGAATTGCATCAATTTCCGCTTGCAATGCGGCTTTATCATCTTCAAGAGAATCAATCTTGTCTTGCATCAAGTTTATTTTTGACCTGAGCGTTGCAAGATATTCCTCATTTTTTTGCTTTTGGGCAGAAAGCTTATTCAGCTTGCTTTGAGCGCTGTCTATCTGCTGTTGAATTTTTTGCTTTTCACTTCTAAGCTGTGATGTTGACTTAGCCTGAGCCGAAAAAGCACTGCCAAAGCTTGATATAAGAAATGCAAAGCTTAAAATCAATGACAATGTTCGTTTCATACTAAATGCCACTTATTTCACTGCCTTCCTTATTTAAATATTTACTCATTGTAATAATTGAGCCTCCGACACCGGTCAACACACCGATAGCAACAAATATTCCGAGCATCGGAAGTGCATAATCGGTAAATTTAAGGAAGCCTAAGCCGTTAAACGAACTGAGGATATCGGAAAATTCTTTAACCGCAAGTTCGTAAAGTCCCCATACAAAGCCTAAACTGATAACGCCCGATGTGATACCGAGGATTATACCTTCAACCACAAACGGCAAACGGACAAATGAATTAGTTGCCCCGACTGATTTCATAATGCTTATCTCTAAACGGCGGCTGTAAACCGTAAGTTTAATTGTGTTTGAAATAATGAAAACAGAAATAACAAACAATACTGCGATAATAACAAAGGAAATAACCGTAATTCCCTGCCTTAACGCAACAAGCTTCTTAGCAAGATTTTTGTTTTCTCTGATAGTATCAACGTGCTGTATTTTTTTAAGCTTATTAACCGTTTCGTCAAATTTGTCAAGATTTTCAACCGTTACCTTATAGGCATTCGGAAGCGGAATATCGGAGCTTATCTGAGTAAAGAATTCTGCTTGAGCCTTCTCCATTGTGTTAAGCTGTTCCTGCCAAGCGCTTTCCTTTGAAATAAATTCAACGCTTTTAATATTTCCGCAAGCAGTAATCTCGTTTTGCATATTTGTAATATCATCGGGTGTTGCGTCATCCGTGATATAAACCATAATTACATTTTCCTCTTCAATTTTGCCGAGAAGAGAATCAATATTAAGGAATATCATTGAAGCAGAGCCAATAAGAACAAGGCAACTCATAAGAACGCAAATTGATGCGATAGACATCATTCTGTTTGTCCAAGTATTCCTAAAGCCCTCTTTAATTAAATATTTTAAACTTGCACCTGTCATTACTGCTCACCTCCCTGTTCTTCCTCTGCGCTCTCGTCGCTTACAACGCTTTCGAGGTTATCAAAAATATCCTCTTCGTTTTCGTCCTTAGGCAAAACGTCAACATTATCAATCTCAACGTCCTCGTCAAAAAAGAACATATCGGTGTCTGCTTTAGGGTTTTCGCCTGTAAACTGAGCATGGGTAGGGTCGGGAGTATCGGATACAACCTCGCCGTTTTTAATAACAATAACACGTCTTTGGAACGAACGCACCAAATCGTGCTCGTGAGTAACCATAATAACAGTTGTGCCGGCATTGTTAATCTTAGTCAAAAGACCTACAATCTCGTGGCTCATTTCAGGGTCAACGTTACCCGTAGGCTCGTCCGCAATAATAACCTTAGGATTATTAACAAGCGCCCTTGCAAGAGAAACTCTCTGTTGCTCACCGCCCGAAAGCTCATTAGGCATCGAACGTGCCTTTTGAGAAAGACCTACAAGCTGAAGAATATATGGCACTCTCTTACGGATTTCCTTTTCCTTAGCGCCGATAACACGCATTGCAAACGCAACATTGTCATAAACCGACATTTTAGGAATAAGGCGGAAGTCCTGGAACACTATGCCCATTTCTCTTCTGTAATAAGGAACCTGCTTTTTCTTAAGAGTGGCAGATGAATATTCGTTAAAAATAATTTCACCCTCGGTTGGCTTTTCCTCATGCATAATGAGTTTTAAAAATGTACTTTTACCTGCACCCGAAGAGCCTACAACGAAAACAAACTCTCCGTCCTCAATTTTGATATTAACATTTGAAAGGGCGTGGGTACCGTTGCTGTCGTAAACCTTTGATACATTTCTGAATTCTATCACGATTTTTTCCCCTTGTATTTCATTATAAATTTACGCCTTAGCGCACTTATTCATTATTATTAATAATATAATATATCAACTTATAAGATAAATCAAGATTTTTTTGTTACTCTTTTGTAAACATCAGGTTACAATTATTAAAAAATCCGCCAAAACAGGCAATTTTGACGGATAAAAAAATATCAAATTTTTTCGCAAATTACGATTTCGTTGTGATATGCGCCGATAAAGCCTGAATTAATTTCCCTGCACGAGTCATAGAAATTTACCTTGAGCACACATTCACGATACATCATTTTGAAATGTCAGTGTCTATTAAAAATCGCTTATAATTTCAAATCCACCTTTTTCGTTTAAAAATATAAATAAGTGAAAAAACAACTGCAACATTTAAAAAAATCACATACGGATATCCAAAGCGGGAGGAAAGCTCCGGCATATATTTAAAATTCATTCCGTACCAGCCGACTATAACGGTCATAGGCAAAAAAACAGAAGTCACGACGGTAAAAAGCTTCATTATTTCATTTTGCCTTGCGTCAATGCTTGTTTGATATGCGTCCCAAAGATGAGTTACGCTTTCTCTCAAAATATCCGTATTTTCCTTATATCTTACAGCCTTATCCCGAAAGAGCCTGAAAAGCTTATATGATTTTTCATCCAAAAGTTCGTTTTCATTTTCAATATATATCTCAGTTGCATCAATAAGCTGTTCATAAAAAGCACGAAGGCGCAAAAGTTCTCTTTTCTTTTCAATCAGCAACTCGGCAAAATTTTCGCAAACATTTTTATCGATAACTTCTTTTTCAAGCATAGCTATCTCCTCTTGCACATCAAACTGAGCCGAACACTGTTTTGCAATCGTTTCAAGAAACGAACAAATAAGCTTTTCAAGCGTTGCGCTTTCGCAGGCGGTATTTGAAAGAACGTTTAAAAAGCACTTTTGATTAAACGAAAAATCATCGCAAATATTAACAATTATCATCATATTTTTAGAAATTATAATTGCCAATTCGTTGTTGCTTTCTGTTTTATTACATATTATATTTATGCGAATAAAACTAAAATCATCGTTAATAAATTTTGTTAAAAAGCTGCTGTCTGATTTTTTTCTGCAAAGTTCAATAATATTTTTAGGCAAAGAAAAAACGGCGGCAAGCCTTTCAAGCTCACCAACCGTTATAAATCCGAGTGTAAGCATATTTTTGCCGATTTCATCAACATCAATGCTTTTCACCTCATCATCAAAAACGTAAAACACTCATTATCACCAATAATAGTATTTGCGCTTTTTCAACATATATTATTTCTTTTTAACCTTGTTTAACATAGCGTTTATCTCAAGAATTTGCTCCTTGGTGAATTTGCCGCCAAGCATCATAAGTCCACGCTTAACTGTAAAGCCCTTGAGCATATCAATCATAGTCTTGTTGATATCACTAAGCTTAAAGCCCATAACCTCGGCGCCTTTTTTCTTGCCCTTTTGCTTAGGACCGTCGGGTGTAAGCGCCTTTTTCATTTTAAGAAGAAGCTTTACTGCACAAATTTTTCCTCTAAAGGTTGAAAGAATATCGCCCAAAGTATCGTTTACGCTGTAATAACCGGCAGGAGTTTCAATCTCAAACCAATTGATTACCGCACCCTCTTCTTTAAGCCTGTAATCTTCGTTAAACTTGTCAACTTTTCTGATTTGAGCCTCGTCTGTTAAATCGCCTGCTTTTGCAACAAGGGTGGTTTCACCCTCATTTTTAACTTCAAAGTGGAAGAACGGAAATTCACCCTTTTTCTTTTTGCCGACACTCTCGCCGTTTGCAAAAAGCTCAACCTCGTCAAGATTTGTATAAACAGTAACCTTGGTCACGTCCTCAACCCTGTCAACATACCTCTTTGCGCAGATATGGAGCATCGGCTTTTTGGAAAGCCAAGCCTGATAAGCATAAAAGCTGTCTTTTTTATACTTTCTGTCAAATGTGACAAGTCCCTTGTGGTTCATACCGTTTTCGCCGCCCTCGGCACGTGCGTCTGCGGCAAAGTCAAACATATTCCAAACGTGAGTAGCCCAAAGATAAGGACGTTTTGCAATTTGCTTGATTACTTCCTCGTGATAATATGCCTGATATTCCTCAGTATAATCTCCCTGTTCAGGGTTACTTGTGTGCCAATTGAGTGCCTCGCAGCCGTACTCGCTCATACCGATTGCCTTGTTTGGATATTTCTTGTGGAATGTGTCAAACCAATCGCCGTACATTGACACATCGCCGCCGTACCAGCCGAAATAATGGTTATACGAAAGAACATCCGAAATATGCACATATTCCTCATTAATATTGCAGGCAGTAAGCACAGCTTCGGTAGTAAGCCTTGTTTTATCAAGCGAATGAACAAGGTCATTGAGCATTTTATGATTTTCAACAATAGGCGAAGTTGCACCGCCCATTGTAATTTCATTTGAAAGTCCCCACACCACGATTGACGGGTGATTGTAATTTTGATAAATAAGTTCTTTCATTTGCGACTTTGTATTTTCAACACCTTTTTCAAGATGCTTTGAAATATACGGAATTTCAGCCCAAACAACAATACCTCTCTCGTCGCACAAATCATAAAAATACTGAGCGTGCTGATAATGGGCAAGACGGATAGTGTTAGCACCCATTTCGCAAATCAAATCCATATCCTCTTTGTGATGCTCAGGCAAGAGCGCATTACCGATATGCGGCCTGTCCTGATGCCTTGAAACACCTCTTAAAGGATACTCTCTGCCGTTTAAAATAAATCCTTTTTGCGCATCAATCTCAAATGTGCGGCAACCAAAGCGTGTTTTAACCTCGTCAATTGCCTCGCCGTCAACAATAAGCTTAGCGACAGCGGTATAAAGAAATGGGTCGTCAACACCGTCCCAAAGATGAACGTCTTTAATTTCAAGCTTAGCACTCGGATTTTTACCGCTTGCCTTAGCCCTTGCAACAACCTCATTGCCGTCGCTTATTTCAAATTCAACCTCGCCGTCGCAATAAACGTCAACAGTAATTTTTGCGTCATCGCCGCTGATTTCAGGTGTAACCGCAATGCCGGGCGCACCGTAAAAATCAAGGTCAAAATGATTTTTTCCAACTCCGATAAGGCTTACATCCCTGTAAATACCGCCGTAAAATGTAAAATCCGCAACCTGAGGATAAACGTAATCGTTAGGCGAGTTATCGGCAACAACAACAAGCAAATTTTTGTCCTTAATATCATCAAGCTTAACCCTAAAGGTAGAATATCCGCCGTCATGAACGCAAATTTCTTTTCCGTTAAAATAAACAGTACCTGTTGAATTTACACCGTCAAGCTGAAGATAAACTTCTTCACCGTCAGGCATATCGCTTTTAGCCAAGCTCTTTGCAAAATATCCCTTGCCACGATAATAATCGTTGCCGCCGTCCTGTCCGTCATCGCCATTGAAAGTGTATGGCAAATCAATGCTCTCCCAATCGCTCGGAAATGTGCTTGGTACAGAGGAAGCCTCTTTTGAAAATTTCCAATTCTTGTCAATATTAATAACCTTGCGCATAATATACCCCTCTCAGTAAATTATTATATATAAATTATAAATCATTATTATATTTAATTCAACAAACATATTATTAACAAATAACGATAAATAAACCAAAATTGCATAGAAAAAGAGCACCTCAATCGAGATGCTCTTAAATTCTCTAAACATAGAAAGTCTTAATTACTTTCTCTTAAACTGCCTTGCCTTCATTGTTGCTTCGTCAGAAGCAGGGAATGTGTTCTTATACTTGATTAAAAGAGATGCGCTCTTATCCTTGATAACTGCTACATTTGCATGGTTTACAGCTACCTCTGCAACCATATCATACTCAGCCTTAGTGATTTCCTTAGTCTTAGTATTGATTGTGCAAGTAACGGTACCGCCCTTATATGTAACCTTAATGTTATCTTCTGCAGTACCCTGAGCGAATGAAATAACGTCGATTTGTGCAACAGTTGCACTGATATCACCGAGAACCTCGAAGAAGTCACCCTGTGAATCCTCGCCTCTCATACTCATTTCAGCAGCCTTTGGCTGAATTACCATTGTGATAGTTCCGTCGCCGTTATCTGTAATGTTAGCGTCAAGAACGTCCTCACCCTTAACATAAGACTTTCTAAAGTCTTTTTTGCCCGGATCTTTCTCATTACAATTGTAGTTATCAAGCTTAGGGTTACGGTTGTTACAAGGAACAAGACCGTAAATGTTTGGCTTGAACAAGCCGTCAACAATACCCGGAACGAGCTTGTTAATAACAGCATTTTCCTTGCCGTCAATCATAACCTTACCTACATTAATTTTCTCATCACCGAGAAGCTTGTAGAAAGTCTCAGTCTGACCCTTATCATTGACATACTCGGCAGTAAGAGTCTTAGTGTAATCATAAGCCTCTTTATAATAGTTAGCAACATCTTCGAGTGACTTAAACTCAACTCCGCCGTACTTGCCTGCCTCAAATGACTTTTCAAGAACAGAAGTATCTTCTGAAGAACCGGCTTTTTCGCCCTCTGCTTGTTTCTTCCAACTGCCGTCCTTAATTTGGTGAATAGCCTTAATGGCACCTTCAGTTACGTAATTTACTTTTGCACATCCTGCAAATGAGCTTGCGATTAATCCTGTAGCAAGTACAAGGCACAAGCCTTTTTTCACATATTTGTTCATTTTCAGGGTTCCCCTTTCAGAATTATACGAATCCGTTTTATAAAACGCTACATATTAAATTTATATTAAATCTCACAAAATGTCAATAGAAAATTTAAAATTAAGTCATAATTTTTAAAAAATTAATTTTTACATTGAGATTTATACATCATTATGGTATACTATTTTGATGAAAACAGACTATAGTACAGTATTTTTAATATGTTTTTCAAGGAGTGATAAATAATGAGATGTAAAAACTGCGGCGCAGACAACGATGACAACAGATACATATGTGAGGTTTGCGGCTCTCCTCTTTATGACGAAAGCGATTTTGACAATGCAAACGGTATTGACGACGACAGAACTCAAACTTTTAAAGCAGTAAATGAGCCGAATAATCAAGTTCAAAACCGAAATGATAACTATAATAATTATGATAAAGAAAATCAATATAATAATCAATACAATAATCAAAAAAATAACGAAAGCGAAAAGAAAAATAAAGGTGCCGAAAAGAAAAGCATCATAGTTATTGCCGTTCTTGCGGTTATTCTTATTGCAATCATTGCTTCTGTTGCAGCAATTGCTCATAATAAGAACAAGGACAATACCACATCTTCAAACCTTACTAAAATTTCTACACAGTCTGATTCTACAAGCGACAAATACAGCACCACAGAGAAAAAGACTACAGAAAGCACAACCGAATCAACTACCGAAAAAACCACCAAGCAAACCACTGCTTCCCTTTGGATAATCAACACAAGCTCAAGCGGAGGCGGCGAAGCAGAGGGCGACGGCAAGTATGAAAACGGCAAAAAGGTTACTCTTGTTGCAAGAGCTGACGACGGATACAAGTTTGACGGCTGGTATTCAAACGGAGGTAAAGTAAGCAGCAAGGAAGAATACACCTTCACTGCTAACCAAAATGCAAGCTTTTCAGCACAATTCTCACCTGTTGAAACTCAAGCGCCTGAAACGACCGCTTCAAATTCAGGCAGCGACTTTGTTTTCGGCGAGTAATACAAGTAATCAAATATATAGGTATAAATATATTAAAAAAGAAAAGAGATAAAAATGACAAAGGGCGAATCAGCTAAAGAAAATTTTATGAGCGGTCTTAACTGCTCGCAAGCGGTTGCCGCTGCTTTTGCAGAAGAAATGAATATGCCAAAATCGCTTGTTGAAAAATTAACCGTCGGCTTCGGCGGCGGAATGGGCAGAATGAGAGAGGTTTGCGGAGCTGTTTCCGGTATGACCTTCGTTATCTCTGCACTTTATGATGACGATAAGTCAGGAATTTATAAGCGAGTTCAAGCTGTAGCAAATGAATTTAGAGAGGAAAACGGCTCAATAGTATGCCGTGAGCTTCTCGGTCTTTCAAAGCCCGGCCCCGATTCGCCGCTTGCCGAGCCTCGCACAAAGGAATACTATAAAAAACGCCCGTGCCCGGAGCTTGTGGAGCTTGCCGCAGATATTCTTGAAAAATATATTTCAAATAATCCTTATAAAAAATAAAAAAAGTGTTGCATTTTTGTTTTATTTGTGTTATATTATCTAAGCACAAAAACGTGCAACACATAAATGCGCTGGTAGCTCAGCTGGATAGAGTGACTGGCTACGAACCAGTAGGTCGGGGGTTCGAGTCCCTTCCAGCGTACCAAAAAAGCGAAGTAGATATTTATCTACTTCGCTTTTTTTATCTTCTTATACCGAGTTTTTCTGCGATAAGCATTAAATTATCAACATCGTTTTTGCTGAGTTTTCCGTTCTTGTCAGGCGGAAGATTAATCACCATCAGATTATGTGCCTTTTCGAGTATGCGATAATTTTTTGCTGTTTCGTCTGCGTCTTGCAATGTCTTGTTTTCGTATTCGTCGGAATAAAACCAGACACCCTCTTTTCGTGAGCATATGGTCTGCTCAAACGGTAAATAGTATTTTTCGCCGTTGAAGGTGTAAATTTTCGGGTCGTCCTCTCTGCACATATGCGGGTCCCAAAGCCTGAAATCTGACGGGAACATTGCGATAGGGTCACCGTATTGATAATTTTTCGGCTGATATCTTTTCTTTGGAACTCCCTTTTTGTCGGTGAATTTTCCTATTGTGAGATTGACTCCGATTTGGCATTTAGGCTGTAACTTTTTTACCGTGTTGTATATTCTGTCAAGTTGCCATTTGCGGCACGGCTTGTCCCAGCCGCCGTCAAGCCACAGTTCGACCACTTCTCCGTATCTTCCGTCCAAGAGTTCAACGAGTTGCTTTTCCATATATTTAATG
>ERZ827088.2574-NODE-2574-length-18647-cov-11.848967_pt1 | contig 18647 bp, 22 predicted proteins | sample MGYA00519922_ERZ827088 | MGnify/ENA primary metagenome ERZ827088 (study PRJEB31778, sample SAMEA3449254) | human gut metagenome | biome: human gut; feature: human-associated habitat; material: faeces | place: United Kingdom | collected 2010/2012 ...
TGTTAGGCGCGCCGCCAGCGTTCGTCCTGAGCCAGGATCAAACTCTTTATAAATGGTATTTAATCGCCATTTAAAAGCGTTAAATCTCTGTAATCACTCAGACACAATCGCTTGCGTCCTGTATGAATTACTTGTAAATTTGGAATTGATTAACGTGGGTTTCCAAACCCACGATCAAGGTTCCACAAGTTTCAGTTTTGTTCAATTTTCAAGGTCCTGCTGCGCTGTCGCGTTTCCGTGACAGCTTGTATATTATATATCAGATTCTCTCGTTTGTCAAGAGGTTTTCTGAAAGTTTTTTGAAGAAGTTTTCTTTGTGGATTTACAATAATAATGTCACATCTGACACCCCTGTATTACACTTTTGAAAGGTAGGTTTTCTATGGAATTCGGTATTGTAGGTATCAAGTCGTTGATTGGGCAGAGGTCTAAGAAGTCCGGCAAAGAGCTGAATGCGTACATCCTGCATCTGGTGCGAGACAATCCCCGCGATGAAGGTTTGCAAGGCCATGAAGTCCGCCAGCAGTTCGTTGACGCCAATCTCATGGCCGAGGACATCAAGAAGCTGGGCGGTTACTCCATGCTGGTGGGTGCTCGCATTGATTTAAGTTATGACGAGGGCGGTTTTGTGGATTCTATCCGTGTTCTGCCCAACGTTCCCGCCAACAAGTGAAAGACTCCCTGCAAGATAACACGTTTGTAGCTGTGGAAGGATGTGGGTTGGTTTGGCTACAAAAGTTAAAACGCTGCGTCTGCCGGAGGACGTCTGTCAGACGGTGGAATCATTCCCCGGTGAGAACTTCACCGAAAAATTCGTTGCTGCGGCCCGGCTGCTGGGCCGTGACCGGGAAAGGCTGATTAAAGAGAACGCCATTCTCGAGGAAAAGCGCAAACAGCAGTATGTAAAGCTGTGCGACATGGACAAGCTGCTGCGCAAGCGCGACAACATCCAGCGCGGGCTGGAGGAAATTGGTTGGAGGATGTCCGATGTGGTCCACGTTTGCAGGACCGTGAGCGATGCTGTAAACGAATGGACAGCACAGGACACTTCAAATAAAGACGCTTAGGACTATGGTTGGAAAGGAGGTCTGTTGCTATGTTTCCTGTTGTAGCTATGGCGGGTGATGCTGTTGGTACTGCTACCGCTGCTTCTTTGGTTACTACTGTGACCGATATGGCCGGTACTATGCTGACCACGATTGCGAATAACCCGATGCTCGCCGTGTTTATCGGTGTGCCTATTGCAGGTGCGGTTATCGGTCTGGTTGGCAAGCTGATGCGCCGTCATTGATCTTTTTTCCCTATAGCAAGGCGTCCCGCCCTTCCCTTCACCTCAGGGCAGGGCGGGACGCTTCTTTTATATGTCGGGGTAGTATGCCGGGATTAGATAGCCCGGTATAGTAACGGTTATGCGGGTTCGACTCCTACCCCCGGCACCATGTAATACAGATACAGCTTGCAGCGCGCTCTGATCGGCGTCGGCCAGGCGCGCGGGCTGTATGACAAATAGAAAAAGCCGCCATCACTGGCGGCCCTGCTCCTGTCTCCATTTCAGGAACTCGGTATATTCCTTACTGCTGCCGAATGCTTTAACTTCGGCATTGCGGGCAACGGTCAAGCAAATCATTTTTATGATTTTGTAGACTGTAAATGCAATGATTGCCGCAATACCAACATAAACAAACGCTACTGCTGCAATCATAAAGAAATCAAAACCATCCATTTATATCAACTCCTTTACTCGATTCTACGCCATAGTGTCCTATCATGTCAAGAGGTGTATACATGAAGCGCAAATTTATAGCCTTGCTTGGTTCGTTGTTGCTATTGTATGCTACAGCAGCACCCTTGTTTTCCGCTTTCGCCGATGACTCACCTTCATCCGGCACTTTTTCGGTAGATTCAGTATGTCCAGCCTGTGGCGGTGTGCTTACCTATAAATGGTGGTCAACTCTTGGGGCAGAAGTCGAGTTGAATATCATTGACAACGCTAAAATATCTATTCCATCCGGCTCTGGTTCTCTTGGCAAATTGACGGAACGTTGTGATTCCTGTGGCTATGAAAAAACCGAGTGGAAATGCTTAGGCTTACAAGGTGGAGATTCTAAACCAGGTAACATTACGGTTGACAAAATGGACTCCACCAACGCCGGCTCGAACATCCCCGCCCCGGGCGGCCGCAATCCCAAAGGCTACGAGGACGAAGGAAAGCCTAATGTAAACTCATCCGGTGCTAGCTGTATTTGGGTAGAGCCGTTTGGGCTTGTTGCTAGTCATAACTATGATGGGTTTCGTTCTTCTGCACCTTCTAATTGTGTTACCGGTTCTTCCCAATCTGGAACGTATTGGGGAGGTGACGCATATGTAAATGCTGTTTGTTCAGCATATTATTTTACCGCCCCTATATCCGGTCTGTATTTTGTTGGTTCTTACGGTTCTCCTTACGATGTTGGAACTTTTTCAGCTTTTTGTTCTAACAAGTGGGAGATGGATTATTTTACCGTTGAGTTCACGGAACCGTATAAATATTCTGTTTCCTTAAAAAAAGGCGAAACTCGCTGGTTTGGCTTACGCTTTAATACTAGTTTTCGTGCTTACGGTAATCCATATAAATTCTCATTAAATAAAATTCCCATCTATATAGAACCACTCGGCGATTCCAGCATAACCACCACAAACAACATCACCATCAACAACAACACATGGAACGGCAACATCTACACCGACAACTCCACTAACCTTACCTACATCTACCCCCAGTACACCACCATCAACGAGAAGAACGAAACCGTAACCAACATTTCCAATACGCCAATCATCTACAACAATGAGACCAAACAATACTACACCTACGACCAGACCACGAAGAATTACTATTACATAACCTACAATTCAGATCCCGCACCTTCGCCCACTCCCACACCTGCCCCAGCAGACAAGCCGGGCGGCAGCATCTCCACGCCCGAGACCGGCAAGCCGGGCAACAGCTCCGGCTCCTCGTGGTGGGACAAGCTGCTTAGTAAAATCGGCGACGCCATCATAGACGGCCTGCTGGGCGCTGTCAGTGCTGTGCTCAAGCTCATATTCAAGCTGCTCAGTACAATTTTAAGCTGGATCATCTGGGCAGTCTCCCGCGTGTTCGATTTACTGCCCTTCCTTCCGCCCGGGTTAGGCGGCTTACTGGTGGGCGGTGTGGTCGTCTGCTTCGTTATCGGCATTATCAAATTTATTCGGGGGTGACAATATGCGTAATACACTTTTGCTGCAGCTGCCAGGCGTCCGGAAGATCCGTCTGTATTACATAGCCGTGCTCATGCTGCTCTGTCTGCTCATCGGCACTGCCTGCCCGGCCTACGCCGAGGAAACCGCAGATTCTTCTTCCAGCAGCACAAGCGACACCACCGACGACGATTTATCCCTCGGCAGCGACATCACGGACGCCTACGACAAATACGCGGGCGGTGTTGATTCCGGACTGGACGACATCAAAGAACAATATGACGGCGTAGTCAATGATTCCGTTCTCGGCTTTGTGGGCGCGTGTACCGCGTGGATTCCTGCCGATGTTTGGGTAGTTGTCGGGCTTTCCGTTGGTTCGCTGGTCGTGCTGGGCATTGTATCGTGGCTAAAGGGGTGAGCGTATGGAACAATTCACCGCTATCTTTAGCGCTGTGCTGGGGCTGTTCCAACACAAATTCACACTGTACGGCTTCACGATCAGTTACTGGGACGTGCTGGTCTGGTGCCTGATTGCCGGTATCGTCATTTCGTTTATAAAGGGGCTGCTGATCGGAGATGAATAAACTAAACAAATATCTAGCGTGGTTGTTCGCACTTGACTTTATCATCATCGTTCTGTCACTCGGAAAAACCGTCTATGCGGAGGAATACGAAGATGTACCTGTTGAAGCGCCCCCTGCGGCGGCTGAGCCGACACCTGCGGAGGAAGCTCCGCCGCCTGCTGCGGAAGATGTTGCGCGTGTACCTGTGGAGATCGACGCTGACGCACTGGCCGAAGCTCTGACGCAGGCGCTTTCCACACCCACGCCCGACCCGGACGCGACGCCGGAGCCGGAACAGCCCACGCCGACGCCGCAGATCATCGTGATACAGGCCACGCCGGAGACAGCTCCGACGCCTGAACCGACCACGGCCCCCACGATCTGGGACAAGCCCTTCAACGACTACAGCCCCACCGAGGGCCTGCTGCTGGTTATCTTTGTGGCGCTGTGCTTCACGGCGCTGCTCATCTGGTTGAGGTGAAAACATGGTAGAACAATTCAATCAACTGCTGGCCTTCTTCGGCATCACCGGCACGCCGCAGAACTTCGCGGAGCTGGTGCCGTGGCTCGTTACGGTGCTGGCCTGCATGGCGATATTCTGGGGCGTTCTAAAGCTCATGTTCGGGATCATGCGGCAGATGAACCGCTGGAGGTAATATGTGGGGCCTGATTCTGACTGTCGGCGCGGTCATTGTGCTGGCGCTGTTCCCAGCAGTGCGGTGCGCCGTATTCCATCCGCTGCATGTGCTGTACTACGGCACACTGGACACATTCGACTATATCCGCCGCAAGCAATACAACTTGTGCCACACCGGCGACTTGGACATCTACTGCGGATACTTCGGCAGCGGTAAAACGCTGTCGCTGGTGCACAAGGTCACCGGCCTGTATGAGCACTTCGACGGCAAACCCGTCTGGTGCCCGCGCCGGAAGAAGTTTGTCACGCAGCGTGTGCTGATTCTCTCCAACGTGGCGCTCTCCGTGCCGTATGAACCGCTGCGCAGTCTGGCGCAGGTCGTGGCCGCGTCTAAGGTCAATCAGGACTACGACGACGAGCACGACACGCTGACCATTACCATTGCGTGCGTGGATGAACTGGGTGTGCAGCTGAACAGCCGCAGCTTTAGGGACAACATCGATCCGACGTTTCTGTCAACGCTGCTGTGCTGCCGCCACTACTACATAAGTCTGTACGGATCGGCGCAGCGGTTTGGCCATGTGGACAAGCTGATGCGGGATGTCACGCTGAATGTCATCCAGTGCCGCAAGTTCTGGCGCTTGCAGTGTAACAGCTGGTACGACGCATGGGAGCTGGAAAACGTGACCAATCCCGAGCTTGTCCGCCCGCTCCGCCGCGGCTGCTGGTTCGTGCGCAATAAGGACTACAACGCCTACAACACGCTGGCCGTAGTGGACACCCTGCAGAAGCGCTATGACGAGAAGGACATGATGACCGAGGCCGAGATACTGGCCGCCCGTGCCCCTGCTGCTCCGACACCCGACGCGGTAACGAACCGAAGTCGGAAGGGGCGGAAGATACAGCGGAAATAGGTGGCGCTGCGGCGTGAAGGCTTTAGCCTACGCCGCAGCACCACCGCCGCCGTAATACACTTCCGTGTGTGCTGCCGCGCACCGGCACGCCGATCAGAGCTTCTCCCTGTATTACAAAGAGGTGATTTGTATGACCTTAAACGAATTTCAAAAGCTGCTTGCCCCTCACACGCTGGTTTCCCTGTGGACCGGGCCTTCTCTCATGCTGTGGGGCGGCGAAATAGAAGCGTGCGACTTTACGCGCTACGGTAACCGGGAAATTACCACCATAAACCTGTACAACCGCGACTATTACCGCGGCTTTCTGGTATACCTGCGGCCTCGCGGGTAGTTCGGCCCACCCAATTTATAAAAGTGGGCCGGATTGGCGGGTATGGGGCGCCTAGCCCCATGGTAGCAGCGCCTGCGCGGCGCTCACCTTCCCACGCCCGCAGCTGAAATCGCGCAAAGGCAAGAGTAGGGCCTTTCGGCAGCAGAAAACCTTTCTCTCTATTGGCCCCAGCGCCAAACCACTCACCTTCCCCCAGCAGCAACGTATAACGGCGCAAGAGTGCGAGAGCTTTTCCCCGCGTCAGTGCTCCCGGCTGCTGCTCTCTGCCGGAGTGCGTGCAGCTTCTCCCAGGCGAAGTCCCAGGCCCCGACCTGGGACATATAAAAAGATTCCTTAATCGTAAGTCCGGCCCCGCCCGGACGAATTGCGCATCTTTTGACCCTGTTAGGCGCAAGCGCCGCAGGCACCACTTTTGCAGTCGTCAGTGCAGGGTGTGCAGGAGGTGCGCAGTGGCAGGGCCGGGGTCAGGGCCTTGCGGTCAGTAGGTTCTGGCCCCGGCACTGTCACGGAGCTGCTCCGGAACACCCGGAACGGACGCAGACAACTCTTTTCCGGGCCGCCGCTCTGCCCGTTCCCCGCAACAATAAGCCAAAAGACGAGGCCTCGCGCCTCGCCAAAACCCCCGTATTGTAGCACGGGGGTACAACTCCACACAAACTTAGTCGAAAACTGCCGTTTTCTGTTTTAGCAACGCAATTTTTGAGAGGTGCAAAAATGCCGCAGAGTGAAAACAAGAAAGCAGGCCCCCACGGTGCAACAAGAATCCTTGTTGACTTCTTCTGTTTTACAGTCTCCGTCAGCGAGTTCCAAGAGCACGACGAGACCGAGGAAAAAGCCGTGTACCTGCCTCAACGTATCGAAAAGAAGTTCTACCTGTCCGGGCTGGAATTCCAAGACCGGCGCGGAATGTACGGTTATGCTTACGCCCGCTGGTATGATGGCATCGTCTACGCCTACGGCAGCAGCGACACAATCTATATACAGATGTCCGGCACCGGTTGCCGTACGTGGGAAACCACGCATCCGGGTCTGACGTGGGAAAAGTGGATTCAATACTTGCAATCTACCTACGCTTCGCTGCACATAAGCCGCTTGGATATTGCCTGCGATACCTTTGGCAAGTTGAAGCTGAAAACCGTACAAGCCTACACCCGCGCCGGGCGGTATATCTCCCGCTGGAAAACGTTCCTGATACAGGAAGGTTCCGCCGAAATGGCGGTCATCTGGGGCAGTAGCAAATCGGATTTCCGGCTGCGCATCTACGACAAGACGCTGGAACGGCAGGTCAAGGGCAGTGTAGACACCGATAAAATCCCGAAAGACTGGGTGCGCTGCGAGTTCCAGCTGCGCAACGATGCCGCCGCGTCCTTCATCCGCAGCTGGCAATCAAACGGCAGCATCGGGCTTACCTTCATGGGGATTATGAAAAATCAGCTGTTATACGTTTCCCAGTACGACGGCAAGAACCGTGACCGTGCAACGGTTGCGCCATGGTGGGCGCGGCTGCTGGGGGACGCCGAGCAGATCCGCATGGCCTACGACGCGGGCAAGGATTACAACTTCGACAGTCTGAAACGGTACATATTCCATCAGGCGGGCAGCAGTATAAAAGCGTACCTTGCCATTATGGACGGCGACTTCGGCCCGCTGCTGCAGGGCGTGCGCATGGCGGCACTGAATGACCGGCAGACCGAGTTGATACGCTCGGCACAGGAACAGCGCCGGGAATGGCAGCAACGACAAATAGAATACAATAAGATGTGATAAGGGTTGGTTTTTGGAATGGGTGGACAGCATCTTACGTGGGAAAACCGTATAGCGATTGAATCGCTATTGAAGGCTAAGGTCAGCGCGTCGCAGATTGCGGCGGTGGTCGGGTGCAGCAAGCGCACCGTCTACCGCGAGATACAGCGCGGCCAGTGTGAGCAGCTGAACGGTACGACCTACGAAATGTATACCATCTACTCCGCCCAGAAAGCGCAAAACCGCGCTGCCCAGATGAACGACCTGCACAAGGGCCGCCCGGTTAAGCTCTGCCCGGAGCTGGCCGCACATCTGGAAGATTACATAGGCACAAAGCATTACAGTCCTGCCGCCGCTGTGCGGGAGATTCTGCTGCAAGGTCTGGCGCTGCCGCAGATTTCCGCTAACACGGTGTACCGCTATATCTACCGCGGGTATCTGCACCTGTGCGGGCTGGATTTGCCTGTCGGGCGGTACAACGTGAAGCAAAAGCAAGGAGAACAGCGCCCGGCAAAAGCCCACCGGAATGACCGCAGTATTGACGAACGCCCGCCCGAGGTCGAGACCCGCGAGGATGTCGGCTTCTGGGAGATGGACACCGTCGTCGGCACCAGCGCCGGGCCGAGCCGCTGCCTGTTGGTGCTTACGGAGCGCAAGACCCGCTTCGAGATCGTCCGCGTACTGGAAAGCAAGACGGCCCGCGAGGTGCTGCGCGTCCTGCGAGAGCTTCGGCAGCAGTTCGGCGAGGACTTCCGCAAACTGTTCAAGACTATAACCTGCGACAATGGCTGCGAGTTTGCCGCCGCCAAGGAGATGGAGCAGTTTGCCCCGATCTACTACTGCCACCCCTACAGTAGCTGGGAGCGCGGCACGAACGAGAACCAGAACAAGCTCATTCGCCGCTTCTGCAAAAAAGGAAAAAGCATGGCCCGCGTCACCGCAGACCATGCCGAGTATATAACCCTGTGGATGAACAACTACCCCCGCCGTCTCCTCGGCTGGCGTCGTCCCGCCGACCTCATGGCCGCCGAGTGCGCCGCAATGGGGATAAAATTAGCCGTTTAGATTTGTGACATTACTATTGACATTTTGCCGAAGAAGTTTTCTTCAAAAAACGGTGTACAAGCTGTAGGTAAAGGCTCCAGCGGCTGCCGCCGCGGGCTGGGCTCGCGAGACAGCTTGATTATTATAGCAAGTAGTATGACCTTTGTCAACAGGTTTTTGCAAGTTTTTTTGATTTTTTCGACAAAGTTTGAGGGCGAAGTTTGGGCAAGGTGTATATTGGGGTGATGGCGGTTGGCGGGCACAAATTATGGGGTGGTGGGTGGAAAGCGGGTTGCGGGATCAGGTGGTTTAGGAGAATGGGTGAGCGGTGGAAGATTGACGGCAGGCGATGGGAAGGTTGCGGGCCGGGCATGCCCGGCCCCTACGGGGTGGCGGAAGGGTGAGCGGGTGCCGGCCGGAAGGTGCGCGGGTGCGGGGTGGTTTCGGGCCATCTTTGTAGGGGGCGGCATCCTCGACGTGCCGCGGAGGGGTCAAGACCCCTCCCTACGATGTGGAAGGTTAGAGGGTGGTTATGGGAAAGCGCGCGGGCCGGGCATGCCCGGCCCCTACGGGGGTGATGGTGGAGGGAGCGGTGTGTTTTCCACATTCGGCACACGTGAATGTGGAAAACACTTGCAATTTCTACCTTATTATAATAGTATAGAGGCAACATACTTGAAACGAGGTCCTGTCATGATCCTGGCATTGAATATCGGCAACTCCAATATTACGTTTGGCGGGTATACGCCGGACGGCAAGCTGGTGTTTTCGTCGCGGCTGTTTGCGGACACGGCGCTGAGCAGTGACGAGCTCCTGTACAAAATCGTAAACATGCTGGCGCTGTACGGGGCGGAGCCGCAGCAAATCACGGCGGTCATCTTTTCCAGCGTGGTGCCGGCACTGACGCCGCGGCTGCGCGAGGCCCTGCGCAAGATGTGCGAGTGCCAGATCATGGAGGTCGGCCCCGGGCTGAAAAGCGGGGTGCGCATCCGCATGGACAACCCGGCCCAGCTGGGCGGCGAACTGCTGTGTGCCATCGTGGGCGCGCTGCAGCGGTGCACGCCGCCCTGCGTGGTGGTGAACTTTGATACCGCCACTACCCTGCTGGCTGTGGACAGCACCGGCGCACTGGTGGGCGGCAGCATCCTGCCGGGGCCGCAGTGCTCGCTGTCGGCGCTGGTGCGCAACACGGCGCAGCTGCCCCAGGTGGAGCTGGAGGCCCGCCCGCGGCGTCTGCTGGGGGCCAACACGGCGGACTGTCTGCACAGCGGCATTGTGTACGGCACGGCGGCCATGCTGGACGGCATGGTCGCGCAGATCCGCGCAGCGCTGGGCTCACCCGACGCGCCGGTGGTCGCAACCGGCACGCTGCCCGACAGTGTGCGCACGGCGTGTGCGACGGATATTGTGTACCGCGAGACGCTGGTGCTGGAAGGGCTGTATTCGATTTGGAAGAAGAATACGCGGAAGTGACGTTTTGTTTTCGGGCCATCCCTGTAGGGGGCGGCGTCCTCGACGCCCCGCGGAGGGGTCAAGACCCCTCCCTACGATGCGGAAGATCAGTGGGTGGCTATGGGAAGCGTGCGGGCCGGGCATGCCCGGCCCCTACGGGGTGGTGGATGGTTGGCGGGTGCTGGCCGGGAGGTGCGGGCGGCATATAGGCCGCTCCCTACGGGCAGGCGTATTGTACTATCCGTATTCCGGACAAACATCATTCTATATCCAAAGAGGTGCTGCCCGCGCCTCTTTCTTTTTTTGTGGTGTCGTGTTATAATATATTATGTATAGTTATGTACAAAATTTACAGAGAAAGGTATTTATTCATCACCTATGCAGCATTTGAAAAACTTTAACTGGAAGAAATTTCTCTTGCAGGGGGTGCTCCCCTGCCTGCTGGCGGTGGCGGTGGGGTTCATCTCCCGCTATCAGCTGGAGCTGTCCGACGGCGTGACCGAGAGCTTTTTGCAGCTTCAATGGCCGCTCTACGCGCCGCTCAACGCGCTGACCGCCTTTTGCCTGACGCTGATTTTGTTTGCGCTGCTCGGCAAATGGAGCCGCGCAACGGGCATTTCGGGCGCGGTGTTCACCATCATTGCGCTCATCAACTACTACACCCGCGACCTGCACGGCTCGGCGCTGATGCCCCAGGACATTTTGAACCTCGGCACCGCCGCCGAGGTCATGGGCAGCTACACCCTGAAAATCACGCAGGACGTTGTGAAGATCGTGCTGCTCTACCTGCCGATTCTGGCGATTGTGTTCGTGCAGGCGCAGCTGGTCAAGGGTGCGCCTAAGCGCGCCGGCTGGAAGGCCCGCGGCGTGCGGGCGGCGGGCAGCGCACTGGGCGTGTTTCTGGTCATGTTCTTCGGCTACTTCGGCCCCGTGACCATCAAGCCCAAGACGACCTACGGCTGGGCGTGGCAGAACACCTACTACACCTACGGCTATCTGGCCGGGACGATTGAGGCCACCAGCCTGATGGCCGACCCTGTCATTGAGCCGGAGAACTACAACGACGCCGCGGCGGTGAACACCGCCCGCAAGGCCGACGACTACATCGCCCCTGCCAGCCCCGAGAGCGCCGAGGACTACCCCGACATTGTGCTGATCCTGTCCGAGAGCTTCTACGACTTTGACCTTGTCACCGACCTGCAGGCCGACACCGACATCATGCCGGTCACCAAGAACCTGCCCAACTCGGTCTACGGCCACACGATCAGCCCCCATGTGGGCGGCGGCACAAACTCCACCGAGTACGAGATGCTGACCTCCAACTCGCTGATCCTGATGCCCAGCATCACGCCGTTCAACTGGCTGAACCTGTACAACGCCAACAGCGTTGTCAGCTACCTCAAGGGTCTGGGCTACTCCACGATGGCCGCCCACCCCTACACGAACTCCAACTACCGCCGTGACTCCGCCTGGCTGGCGCTGGGCTTTGACGAGACCCATTTCCAGAGCGATTTTACCACGCAGGAGACCTACGGGGACCGCCCGTACCAGACCGACTCGGCCACCTACCGCGACTGGGAAACGATGTACGAGGCCATGCCGGAGGACAAGCCGCGGTTCAGCTTCCTGGTCTCCATCCAGAGCCACGGCGACTACGATATGAACGATGCGTCGCTGGATATTGTCCACGCCGCCACCGACTACGGCGACTACGATGCGCTGATGGACGAGTACCTGAGCTGCATCAAAAAGACCGACGCCGCCGTGCAGGAGCTGTGCGATTACTTTACCGCGCAGTACGAAAAGACGGGCCGCAAGGTCATTGTGGCCATGGCCGGTGACCACGCGCCCAGCTTTGTGGGCCATGTGGCCGACCCCAGCTTTGCCGAAACCGACAACGAGCTGCAGATTCTCGAGCGCAGCACGCCGTTTTTCATCTGGGCCAACTACCCGCTGGAGCACACGGCAGCCGCCACCAGCACCACCGACCCGCTGAACCGCATGGACATGGTCATGCTGACCCCCACCCTGCTGCAGCAGGCGGGTCTGCCCCTGAGCGACTACTACGAGTACCTGTTGGAAATGAAGCACAACACCCCCGTTGTGACCGCCGCCAACGACTACATGAAGGTGGACGGCAGCACAGCCGAGTACGGCGCAGACCCCGCGCTGGACGAGTGGGCCAAGGGGTATCTGATGCTGGAATACAACAACATCGGCGCGCACGCCAAGCGCGACCAGAGCATTTTTGACCCCGCCGAATAAAGAGGAGGCATCCCTATGACAGGTCTGAAACGAACCCCGCGCAGCCGCGGCGGCTTTACGCTGGTGGAGCTGATCGTGGTATTGGTGATTCTGGGTGTGCTGGCGGCCTTTGCCGTTCCGGCGCTGACCGGGTACATTGACAGCGCCAAGGAAAAGCAGGCCGTCAGTGAGACACAGGCGTGTGTGATGACGGCGACCCGGCAGGGTGCGCAGAACTACGCCTTGGTGCAGAACGCATCTGTAGCCGGGAACGCCGAAAATGCAGCCGCCTTGACCAACTGGGCCGGCACGTTGACAAACGAGGTTCCCACCGTGACCGGCGGAGATGTAGCACTTACCGAGGGCAGCGGGCAGTATCTGCTGCATGTAAACAACCCGCCTGCGGGCAGCACTGCCACGACCACGATTGCGGCAGATGCCGGGGTCAAGGGTACCGTGCAGGGGATGACCTGCAACGCCAGCGGGCAGGTTTTATACTTAGTGTACACCAGCGCCGATGGGATACAGGTCGTATACACGAACGCGGGAACCACCGCGAGTGTAAATATCGGCAGTGATGAGGCTGTTGTTGTGCCGACGCCGAAGAAGAATGACAGCTCCGGCGGCGGTGAAACCGGCGGGGGCAGCACCGGGGGCAGCATTTCCGGCGGCGGTACGACCGGCAGCACTGTTACAGCAAATGAAAAGCAGTTCATTATCCACTTGCAGGATATTGAAACTAAAAACTCTGCGCCTTTTGCAAACAGAAAATATCACATTCAGAGTGGCGATAACTCCATTGATGTGACCTCTAATGAAAACGGTGATATTCTGTTGGATATTTCTCCTAAGGAACACCCTCGTGCCAACACTGTTATCGGGGATACGGAGACTACTATCACCGAAGCTGAAGTTCCTGATGGCTACCAAGTCATTCCCAGCAGTACAGTAATCTATATCAGTGTTTGGAATAATGAGGACGACTATTATCTCAAATCCATAGAGAATGACGGAAATAACAATCCATTTGATATCGATATGGAAAAAAGGCAGCTTACCATTATGCGCTTTCCCGTTGCCAAATTGGAGCTGCGCGTCACTGACCCTGATAGAAATCCGCTGTCCGGTGCTACTTTTGCTATTATGGACGGCTCAAAAACTGTTGCCCAACTCACCAGTGGTAGTAACGGAGAATGCTCCATTCCTGTCAAACTGCATGAGGAAGATAACATCGGGTATTCTGCTTGCCTAACTACCGGAGACCAACCTTATGATATAAAGGAAATCCACCCGCCTGAAGGACATCAGGGAGGCTTCACATGTTCGTTTCATTTATTTTATAATCAATATCCCTCTGATCCGCCTCCCCATTATACAACCTGGTTCCGTATTGATGCTTTTACCCCTAATAGTGGAGCATGGGGTAGTTATAGTCTGGAAAAGACTGTTGGTAATAATGATACTTTTCATATCATATACAAGAATAACTAACTCTGCACTGTCTATATCCGTAAAATTGATAACGCCGGAAATCCTGTATCCAACGCCAATCTAAAAGCTGACAATACCGGCAGCTTCGTTACGCCAGAGCATAAACTACAGGATACAACCAAAATATAGCAGACTGTCGAAAAATGCTTGTAGGGGCGAGCATCGCTCGCCCCTGCCCGTTTGCCTTGCAAGAAAACTGTCCCGGAAAATGCGTTGCTTCGGTAAGTTGGCGGGCGACCCATGGTCGCCCCTACGCACGCAATAAGGCAAGAATGCAATTTATTGTCGGTCTGCTATATAATTTCACCCTCAATCAATAAGAAAGCCCCCACCCAGCCGCAGAACATCTACGGTTGGGTGGGGGTGGTTTATTTGTAGGGATTGCAGGGGCGCGGCGGCAGCGGCAACGCTCCCGGGCGGATATGGGTTCCGCCCCTGCGTTCTCTACCAATCACAAAAACTCTTTCCAGTAAATCTCTGCGCTTCTCGTCATCTCCCGGGAAAAGTCGCTCGCGTACTTGCGCTTGCAAAATGCCTGCACGGCTTTGTCAAAGTCGTAGTCGAGCTGGCCGTTGGCGGCGGCTTTCGCCGCAAAGTCGGCGCGCAGCTCGTCGGGCGTGCGGTCCGTGTACACATTCTCGCAGACGACGGCCTGCTCGGCAAAGCGGGCGGGCTTGGGGCGGCGCTGCTGCTGCTCCGTGGGGCGGCCAAACACCAGCATACAGGCGGGCACAACGTACTGCGGCAGGTGCAGGGCGTCGCGCATGGCCTCCGCATTCTCGAGGACGTCGCCTATGTAGCAGCTGCCGATGCCCAGAGACTCGGCGGCAACCACGGCGTTCTGGGCGGCAATGCAGGTGTCGGCCACGGCCAGCATCAAGTCCCCTGCCCCGGGCTTGCGGGCGTCCGTGATGCCCGCGGCGTGGTAGGCGTTGAGCCAGCGGCGGCAGTCGGCCAGGAACACCAGCACCAGCGGTGCCCCGGCAATGAACGGCTGGTGGTCGCACAGGTCGGCCAGCGTGGCCTTCAGCGCCGGGTCGGTGATGTCCAGGATCGTGTACAGCTGCTGGTTGCCCGCCGTCGGTGCCTGGAACGCCGCGTTCAGGATGGCCGCCCGCTCGTCCGGCGTGACGGGGTCGGGGGTGAATACCCGCACGCTTTTGCGGGCGGAGAGGGCGGAGAGGATAGCGTTGTTTTCCATAATAAGCTCCTTTAAGCCTTCCCCGGGGGGGGGAAGGCAAATGAAAATCAATTTTTCCGTTTCTTCAAAAACTTCCCGATCAGCGTATCCAGCATGCTCAGCACCTCGCGGATGTTCAGTACGCAGACCACCGCGGTGATGCCCACGACGGGCAGCGCCCAATGGGTCAGGTTCATCATGCACCAGATCTCCGCCAGCACCAGCGCCAGATTCAGCACAAGCCACGCCGGGTGGAAGTCGATCTCCAGCAGACCGCGGGTCGAGTAGGCGCGCAGCAAAAACACCAGCATCAGGCTCAGGAAGCTGGCCGGGGTTACGCCCCACGGGCCCCACTGCAAAATGAACAGGTAGTTCAGAATCAGGTTCAGCACCGCACCGGCCAGCATTGTGAACAGCGAGCCGGTAGACCGCTTATACACGACGTAGACGCTGTTCAGGAACTGGTTCAGGCAGGTCAGCATAGAGCAGAGCGTCAGGAACGGAACAAACGTCCAGGCGTCAAAATATTCAGCCTTGAACACCCGCATGAGCAGCTGGCACAGCATGATGATGCCCGCCACGCAGCAGAACAGCACGCTGGCATACACGCGGAATATCTTGGAGAAGAACGCCTCGCGGTCCGTCTCCTCGGTCACGGCGGAGAGCTGCCACGCCTCGTAGAAGATGCTGCCCAAAATCGTGATGATCTGCGGCAGGAAGTACCCCGCCGACAGCAGGCCGACCCAGTGGTTGCCGCTGCGGCCCGCGTAGCCCTCGCACATGCCCTGCACAAAGAACATGTCGCTGGCGTTGATGATCCAAAAGCTGATGGACGCCGGGATCATCGGCAGGCAATAGCGCAGCATCTCCTTCCACAGCGCCTTGTCAAACGCCTTGGGCTTGAAGTACCGCCAGCACCCGCCCGCAATGAACACAAACACCATGGATGTCAAATCTGCCAGCGCATTTGCCAGCAAAAAGCCTGCAGCGCCCATTTTTAAGACGCTCAGGAACAGCAGGTAGTAGAGCAGCAGGCTCAGCGTTGTCAGCACACCGTCTATGGCGACCAGCCGGTTCAGCATCCGCGAGCGGATGAACTGGGTACACAGCGTTCTCATACAGCTGGCCAGCACGCAGAGGTACAAAAAGCCCAGGTACTCTGCAGCGTTGGGGATGAGCCGCACCAGCGGCATGGCCAGCAGCAGCACCACAAAGCCCAGCCCGATAGTCGCCGCGCCGTTGACAAAGACGCTGGATTTGTTGGTCGCTTTGTCCAGCCCGAACCGGATGACCGCATAGGCCACGCCAAGGCTGACCACCGGGATCAGCAGGTTTGTGGCCTGCTGCAATAGGCTGGACACGCCCATAACGTCCGGCGAGTCGAGCGCGTAGCTCAGATACGGGCGGATGAAGAAGCTGAGCAGCTTGGAGCTGAAGTTGGAGATGGCAAACAGCAGCGTATTGCTGACCAGCGTCGTGTATTTTTTCTGTGGAGACGGCAAGATGGGAACCTCCCTTGTTTGTAGAGTATGAAGCCTTCCCCTCCGGGGGAAGGTGGCCGAGCGAACGCGAAGATCGGATGAGGGCAAACCTTCCGCCGGCACCCCGTTCACGGGCAAACGCGGCAAACTCCCCCCTCATCCGTCTGCTCTCACCGCAGCTTCAGCATCCGTTCCCGCTGCTTATAATCCGGCAGCACCTCCGCCACCGCGGCCCAGAACGCCGGGCTGTGGTCGGGGTGGGCAAAGTGGCAGAACTCATGCACAACAACGTACTCCTGCGCGGGCAGCGGCATCGTGCAGAGCCGCCGCGCAAACGCCAGCGTGCCGGTGCGCAGACTGCACGACCCCCAGCGGGTGTTCATGTCACGCACCGCAATTTTGGGCATCGCGCCGCCCGGGCAGGTCGCCGCAAACTGCGGATAGTATGCCCGGCACAGCGCCTGCATATAGGCCAGCGCCTCGGCCTTGGGCGGCAGCGCGGGGGCCTCGGCGGCCTCTCGTTCGCGCCGGGCCGCGGCACGCGCCTGTGCGGTGCGCACCCAGTCGGCCCGCGCCGTGACAAAGGCGTCCACATAAGCCGCCGGCACCCGCGGCGACGCACTGGCCGCCACACTGCCGTCGGCCCGCACGCGCAGGTTGATGTTGCGCACCCGCCGCCGCGTCAGCGTGTAGGTGATGCCGCCCGCCGTCCGCTCCATGCCCGGCCCCCCCTTGCAAAAGTATATAGTTTATTGTACACGCATTTGCCCAAAAGTGCAACAGTTGCCTGCGGCGGCGCATTGTGGTATGATACTGCCAAAAGGGGGCTTTTGCATGAAATCGCTGTTTTTTGTTCTGCCTGCCCTGCTGCTGGGCCTGACGGCCTGCGGTGCGCCGGTGGCCGCCGTGACCCTGCCCGACACCGTGCAGGTCGAAAAGACCCAGACCGCCGAGACCGCCGTCCTCTACGAGGATGCCGACGGGCGTGAGGTCAGCCCCCGCCGCGCCGCCCTGACCGAGTGGCGCTGGTCTGTGGCCGATGACACGATTGCCGAGGTCGATCCCAGCGGCATTGTGACCGGTCTGCGCGGCGGCTCGACCACCCTGACGCTGCAAAGCGCCGACGGGAAAATTTCCGCCAGCTGCCCGGTGCAGGTGTCCAGCCCGCTGCGCGGCATTGCTTTGGACGACTACACGCTGTATTTTGACGACGAGCTTGTGACCTGGATCACCGCCGACGGCACGCGCGAGTCCGACTACGCCTACGCCAGCCGCGTCGGCGCAGTCTGCCATCTTCTGCCGGAGGACACCACCGACCACCCCGCCGTGACCTATCACATCGCCGACGAGCGCATCGCCCGCTTCGACGGCTCCTGGCTCGTCCCCGTGAATTACGGCACCACGACCCTGACCGCCGACTGCGGCGGGTTTACAGCGCAGTGTACCGTAACGGTGGTCAGGCCGGAGGAACAACCGTAGGAACAGGCAAAGGCGGGCACCACGCAGTGCCCGCCTTTTGTTGTCAGAAATTGAGGATTGACAGAATCGTAAATAAAGCCATCATAATAATGGACATTCCGCAAAGCAAGAGAGCAACAAAGTTCAGGATTCCCGGTTTCTCTGCCGTTTTGCTTGTATCATACGCATATTTGAACAGACAAATTTCCAGCAGCAGCATAGGGGCATACATCCGCACACTGCGGCCACTCTGCTCAAAGAATGTATAGCAGCTGGACGCCGTAAGGATTGCGCACAGCAAAATCATCAGCACACTATTCAGCGTCCGCCGCCAGCTACTTATAGCGGGGCGTGCGGGTTGGGCGAGCTGCTGCTTTTTCTTTTTACCAGTAGACTTTTTCTTATGCTTGGGCTCACTGTTGAGACTGAAATTTCCGCCGTATTCTTTTTCTTTGCGCTTAAAATCTTCTCTGTACCAATCGCGATCTTCGACGCTCATTTGTGTTTCCTTTCTGCGCTTTCATTTTAGCTTTATTATAAAGCGAATACAGAGAAAGGTCAATCTTTTTATGACGGCAATTGAAGATACTGCATGTTTTGCCTTTTACTTCAAAAGTTTGGTACGATTGTGGTTACACGTCAAAAGGTAAAGGAAATTAGGGACTACCTTGGTGACCCTCCCGTCCATCTCCCGCGCCCTAAAAACAGCCCGCGGGGCTGTTTTTGCCCCGCGGGACGCGGACGCGGGGCCCGGGCTGTTCGATTCCCGTACTCCTCTACTCCTTACAATGTACAATAAAAAGAAAAAAGCTCAACCTCTTGCGAAGTTGAGCTTTTTGGTGACCCGTACGGGAATCGAACCCATGTTACAGCCGTGAAAGGGCCGTGTC
>ERZ827088.2577-NODE-2577-length-18640-cov-4.334894_pt1 | contig 18640 bp, 10 predicted proteins | sample MGYA00519922_ERZ827088 | MGnify/ENA primary metagenome ERZ827088 (study PRJEB31778, sample SAMEA3449254) | human gut metagenome | biome: human gut; feature: human-associated habitat; material: faeces | place: United Kingdom | collected 2010/2012 ...
TTTTTCAAAGAAAAACGTGCTTTTTGTCTCTGTGTACTTTCATCCGTTCCCCAAAGCAGCTCCGGTCTTGCCTCATAGACAAAGCAAAGCACTGCTGCCGTGATCAGTCCTTCTACCAGACCGATTGCCAGATGGATCGGCTGCATCGTTGCCACAAATACGGTGAATGGCAGGTCTGTGATACCGGATGCGAGCGTTTCCAGCGCCACACTGAAAGCGCCAAGCTGCAGGGTCACCACACAGCCGAGAATCGAAGCTCCGGCAATTTTTCCCCGTGACATTCCCTTTTTCATCATTGGACGCCAGAACAGGAAATATCCAAGAAAACACCCGTAAAAAGCCATGTTCCAGATGTTGCACCCGAGTGCCAGAAGTCCGCCATCCGCGAACAGCAGACACTGAATCAGCAGCACACCGATCATCGTCAGGAATGCGGCGTACGGTCCAAGCAGTGCCGTCAGCATCATACCGCCGCAGAGATGGCCGCTCGAACCCGTGCCTGGAATGGTAAAATTAATCATCTGCGCCGCAAAGACAAACGCACCCATCACTCCCATCACTGGGATCTTTTTCGGGTCGCTCTCCAGGCGTACTTTTTTTACAGAAAAACCAGCTGCTCCGCCGGAACAGACATACATTGTTGCAGCCACTGCAGGCGCAACCAGCGCATCAGCCATATGCATAATGTTCTCCTCCTTTTCGTTTTCTGTTTTTTTCTTTTTTTACTTTACTACGCTAAAATTCGTCCTGCAAGCCCCCGTGGGGGTTATTTCTTCAGATTTTTCCGCGATCTTTTTTGTTCACTTTTACCGATTTTTTATGAACATTTTGTTTAAAATTAAAGGGTGACTTTTTAACATTTATATGGTATTCTATAGACAACACAGACGGATATCCCGGTGTCGGGAGTCCGTACACACACTATCTCGAGGACAGGATTCCTGTCCGATCCGCGGCCGCCTGCACGTCATCGGGTCGCCGCGGTTTTTTCTACAGAAAAAAGCCCTCCGGGCAGGATTCTTTCTTAATTGTAGTGCCAAAACCGGCCCTTTACGGGTTCTGGCTATATTCTGGCTGTATTTTCGAGTATTGGTGTGAATTTCATCTTGACGAGAAGGAGACTCTCTTATGAGCACAGAGAACTTAGAACACGAAGAACAAAACAGAACAACGGAACCGATCATCGATATCCGGGACAATGAAGCGCCCGCTGATCCAGAACAGGAAATTGTTTCCCAGGGTGTCCACAACTACAGCGCCGCTGAAACATATGTGTGCCCGACCGATCCGGCTGTTCTGCAGCAGCTCGAATGGTTCCGGGATCAGAAGCTTGCGCTGATGATGCATTTTGGATTGTACTGCCAGCCCGGCATGGTTGCTTCCTGGGCATTAAGTGACAAGGATTCCGACTGGTCCCGCCACCAGGTAAACTGGACGGACGGCGAAACCTTTAAAAAACAGTATTTCGGCCTGAATCGTTCGTTTAATCCGGTCCGCTTTCAGCCGGAGGAATGGGCGCAGATGGCAGAGGACTGCGGATTCCGTTATCTTCTTCTGACCACAAAGCATCACGACGGATTCTGCCTCTGGGACACCAAATATACAGATTATAAAACAACTGCAGAGGACTGCCCGTTCCATGAACATAAAAATGCGGATATTGTAAAATCCATGTTTGATGCATTCCGTGCAAAAGGCATCGGCATCGGTGCTTATTTTTCCAAAGCCGACTGGCACTGCCCGGACTACTGGAAAGAAGATCTGAGAAAAGATGGTCTGACATCCCGCGGACCTTCCTACGATCCAAAGGAATATCCGGAAGTGTGGAACCGTTTTAAAGAATATACGAAAAATCAGGTTCTGGAGCTCTGTGAAAATTACGGTAAACTGGATATTCTCTGGTTCGACGCGGGCTGGGTCTCTGAGAGCAACGGCCAGGATATTGAGCTTGGAAAGATCGTTGAGGAAGCACGTAAGATTCAGCCGTGGATTCTCTCCGTTGACCGTACAATCGGCGGTGCTTACGAAAACTACGTGACACCGGAGCTCTGCATTCCGGAAGAACCGCTGAACGTTCCGTGGGAAAGCTGCCTTACCCTCGGCGTTGACTTTACATACGAATACGGCGACCATTATAAATCTCCACGTGAGCTTGTCGGCATGCTTGTCAACATCGTTGCCAAAGGCGGCAACATGGCACTGAACGTCAGCCCACAGCCGGACGGCCGCATCCCGGTCGATGCCTGGGACAGCCTGAACGGTTTTGGCCAGTGGATGAAAACCTTCGGCGATGCCATCTACGGAACCCGCGTCTGCGCGCCGTACCAGAGCGGAACCCTTTCGTTCACACAGAAAGGAGATTCCGTCTATGTGTTCCGACTGTATCCGACGGTACAGGAATCGGTAGAGGCGGAAATTTTCGTACCGTATACCGAGGCGAAAATTTCTGAGATCTGTATGGTGGAAAATGGAGAAACTGTTGCGTTTAAAGAAGTTGAAGGCGGCCTTTGCATAACTGTCCCGGCAGGATACAGACGTGGCTCCGCACCGATTGCGTTGGTGTTTGAGATGAAGAAAGAGCGGTAAATTTTTTACAATCGAAAAGGGCTGTACAGTGTGACTGTTCAGCCCTTTTCATAATTATTAAGATACCTTGGAAAAATCTGTTACTTTTTACAGTCAAACGATGACAACACACATTTTTTTACGCCAAGATCGATGTATCCCAAACAAAATGGGGGCGATTTCAAATCGCGACTTATATGTTCTGTTCTCATTCTACTGTTTATCAGATTTTCCTTAATGTTTATCTTATTTTTTTTGTATTTTTATCACAGATTCGGCAGATGGATTAATCTTCACCAAGATACCCTCTTCCAACTCCAGATAACCTTCCGTGAAATACAGACCTTCTCTCGCAGTCACTTTTGTTAATGTTCTTCCGTTTACGATAGCTTCTGTATTTTTCCAATGAATTCCCGCCAGCATTACATAAAGCTCTGCTGTTCTTCCTGAAATTTGGAGCTGTATAGTTTCGCCATTTTTTTCCATGCCACAACATGTTTTGGCACCGGATCTCTCATACAATGTTTCTTTTACGATACTGTCATTCTGCGGCACCACGGCCAAAATCATTTCGGTTTCCGATTCGCTCATACTTTCTCCAAGTTTCAGACTTTCATTCAGTCGAAGTGGAAGAAAACTTCCTTCTCGAATGTACACCGGTATTTTATCAATTGGCACCTCAACGCTCCTCTGCACCGGACCGGAAATTTCATCATTTAAATTCCACAGACTAATCCACCGTCCCTCAGGAAAATAGATTTCCCGCTCTTCTGTTTCATCAGAAACCGGCGCAACCAGAAGATCTTCTCCGAAAAGATATTCGTCCCACACCTTTGTTGCTTCCTGATCTTCTGGATACATCATCGCAAGCGGACGCATCATCGGTATTCCCAGTTTGTGAGCTTCTGCTGCTACACTTACAATATATGGACGAAGATTTTCCCGCAGCCACGTATAATAACGATAAACTTTCACTGTAAAAGCATCGTATTCCCACGGCTCTCTCGGCTCCGTTCCATGGAAACGCATCAATGGACAAAATGCAGCATACTCTGTCCACCGGAGATATGTTTCCTGATCTGGGAATCCATCATAACCTCCCGCATCAACACCCCAGAATGGAAGTCCAGAAGCAGCTGCAGAAAGGCCTCCTGCAATCGCATATTTCAGTCCCTGGAAACTGGTCAGCTGATCCCCGCCGAACTGACACGCAAAGTGTTGAGATCCGGGTGCAGCGCCTCTTGTATAAAGAACATGGTCATCTCCATATTTTTGTTCAAATAACTCTCTATAATTTTTCGCATACTGATAGGCATACGCGTTATGCATCTCATCGCCGCGTCTTCCATCATAAAAAACTGCCTCGTCCGGTACAACATCTCCAAAGTCAACCATACTTCCACGAATACCTGCATCCAGACGATCCTTCCACTGTGCTGCCAGAAGCTCTTTCGCACGCGGATGAGAGAAATCGATATACACCGGAAGTTTTTCTTCCTCATCATTTTTATTTCTCGTAATCGGAAGCTCCTCCTTCGGGCATTCCGGCAACAATTCCTGCGCCAATTCCTGCGTCATATTAGGGAACTGCCAGGAAAACACCTTGAATCCATGACGTTCTCCAAACGATACAACTTTGTATAATTCCTCTTTTTTATATTCTCCATAAAAGGTAGCTCCTGCTCCTTCTGCATAAAAGCCGGAATGCGGAATATCGAGTTCATGGAATTTTTTCATTGCCGCCATCTGCTCCAGCGCAATATCCTGTAACGGACCGTTTCTCCATCTTCCGCCGCCACCGCCAGCCCATGGTTCAAATACCCATTCCGGTGGGAAAATCGGAAGCCCTGTGAGCGTTCCGTAAGCAGTCATCGCCTCACGTGGTGTTCCGCTCCAAATATAAAAATCAAAAACATCTCCAAGTGCTTCCACCGAAAGATAGTCTTGCACAGCATCTCCCACATCCATCCGCATCCGATACGAAGTATTTGCAAAAAAGCTGAAACCGTCACTTGTATGTACCAACGGAATATTTTTATACGCCTGATTTCCAATGGATGCAAGACATCCCTCACAAGCATCTCTCTGCCACAGCGCAACGGTTTTTCCATACTGATTCACGCTGTCAAAACGCTCTCCAAATCCATAAATGGCGCTGTTTTCATGAATTGAAAATTGAATTCGCGAAGCCGAAACACTTTCCTTTTCAAATATAAACGAAATATTTTTCAGATTTGTAATTGCTTTTCTATCAATAGAAATTTCCAGTGTTTCTTTCTGGAGTATCATCTCATGCTCTTTGCTTCTGATTATATATGCATGCTCGGATTCTTCCACAGAAAATGCTTCCGGCTGTCCATCAAAGAAGCCTTTCTTTCCAGAGATCATTCGGAAACCACCGACCACAGGATAAATCATGAGCTCCCATGTTCTCTCTTTTGATTCAACACAAATCGTTACATGATCTTTTGTTTCCAGAACATGTCCAATTTCACTACATGATGTCCATTTTTCCAGATCCTGGTTTCCAAAGCTGTGATCCGCATACCACCATGCACTGCAAGTTCTTAAAAACGTAAGATAACGATCCAGCTCAGCAGCTGCTTCCTCCCATCGGTTTTCTCTTAACCGCTCATTCACTAAACGCTTTTCTACCCATGGGTCCATAGGCTTCCATGGATTTGCAACTTCCTGGTTAAAGAAAAAGTCAAAACCCTCCAATGTCAGACTGTCCTGCCAGCGCTGTGCAATTCGGATTCTATCTGTCAGATTTTCTCTCGTTGTTGGTTCTACACTCTTTTGTAGCTGATAAATTTCCTTCCGTTCTTCCGTACTAGTTTTTTCCAACACTCCTGGTCTCTGCCAGTGGCAAATTCCGGACGGCATGACAAATACAATGCCGTTCTCCGTTTTCGTTTCCCCCTTTTCTCCAAAAGATACCTCAAGAAAAGTCTCTGGATCATATTCAAATCGATCCGAATAATTCACATTCAGATCTAATGGTGTTGGGCAGAGAACTTCACTTGACTGATGTTTTTTTCGATAGACTTGAAGATCAAAAGACTTCTCTTTCTCCGGCTTTCCGCCAAAAAGCATCCACGGTATTGCAAATAAAGCGTACCATCTGTCCTGCAGAATGTCTACTGTTACAGAATACTGCTCTTTCGAAATCGCCGTTTTTTCTCCCTGGTCTTTTCCCTCTCCCAGATATGCCTGATCTCCGCTAAGATATGTCATTCCTTTTTCTACAAAAGCACTGTTGCTGCCATCCCGTTTTGCTGTGAAAACCGCAAAATCTCTTCTTGAAAACTCTTTTCCTGAAAGTGCAACTTCTACTTGATCTTTTCGTTTTACAGTTAACTCTGTAACGGTATTTTCCTCTTTCAAGATATGATGAGCTTTTTCTTCCATGTTTTCAAACAAAACAAACAGTTTTTCTGCTGTATACAGAAACTTACATCTTGTTGGTGTAACAGAGGACGGATTTCCCCCCGCGCGGAAAAAATCCTGTATCGTAGTCGCTTCTCCCCACTCCACAGAATCATATCTCAGATTCTCTGTTTTCTGTTCTTTTCCCAGAACAATTGATGAAACCCCAAATTTCACCATAAAGAACTCCTTTCCCGCAGTTTTTTCAACTGCAGATTTCTTCTATTATTTCTCCATTTTTTCTGCACACAATGTAAAAATTTCCCTTTGGAATCAAAATTGATCTAGCGTTTTCGACTGTAATCTCTGCTGCGCTATCACCGTCATTTACAAAAATTTCTATTATCTCCTTTTCATTTTCACGCGCAAAACCATATACACGTTCATCCGCCAAAACCGTTGTGAACGAACCGTTTCGTATGGCAGAATGTTTTTTTCGAAACTGAATCAGTTTCTGATAAAAACGAAAACTCTCTTTTTCTTCCGGATTTTCTTGCCACGTCATACACTTTCGACAGTCCGGATCATTTTCTCCGTCGATTTCTACTTCGTCCCCATAATAAATGGACGGCGAACCCGGAAACATCATCTGCACAACAACACCAAGTTTAAAGGAATCTAACCGATGACTACAACTGTTGATAAAACGCTTGGTATCATGTGTGTCCAATGCATTAAACATAGCCATATTAGTTTCATCAGGATGTCGCGACAATGCAGTTTCCAACCGATGGCCAAATGTTTCGGCGTTAATACTCCGTTCTGCAAAAAAGTCCAGCATTGCCTGGCGGAAAGAATAATTCATAATACTGTCCATTTCACATCCGTTCAGCAGTCGTTTTCCCTCTGCCCATGTTTCACCAATCAGAACAAGTTCCGGGTTCAAGCGTTTGAGTCGATCTCTGATTTTGAGAACAAAATTCTCATCAATTTCATCAATCACATCAAAGCGATATCCATCCACTTGTACTTCCCGTACCCAGTATTCCAGTACATTCAAAAGATACTCCTGTACCTTCTCGTTTCCTGTATTCAGTTTTGGCATGCCAGCAAATCCAAAAAAACATTCATAACAGTCTGCCTCTTCCCTTACCGGAAAACGAGTAATATGATACCAGCTCTGATACTCTGATTTTTCTTGCTTTTTTAAAAGATCAGCAAATGCAAAAAAATCTGTTCCAGTATGGTTAAACACAGCGTCTAAAATAACCCTTATATGTTTTTCATGTGCTTCTTTGACCAAAATTCGCAAATCCTCATTGCTTCCAAAATGAGGATCTACTTTATAATAGTCCGTCGTGTCATATTTATGGTTTGAGGGAGACGCAAACACTGGGTTCAAATAAATGCATTCCACTCCAAGTTCTGCCAGATAGCCAAGCGATTTTCGGATTCCATTCAAATTTCCACCCATAAAGTTGGAAGCTGTCGGTTTACTTCCCCACGCCACACAGTTCTCCGGCGCATAAAACGGATTTTCTTTGCGGAAACGCTCTGGAAATATCTGATAGTAAATCGTTCCCTGACTCCATTTGGGTGGCATATACTCCACAAAACACTTATTGGCATATGCATATTCGAAAAAACCGGAATCCGGACATTTTTCGACTGTGCCCCACGCATTATACCAGCGCGTATCCCCGTCTTTTCCCGTCACTCGAAAATAATACTGAAGATATCTCGCCGGCTTTTGAAAAGAAACCACTGCCACATAGACAACCGATGTTCCTAAGTGGTACTGCTCTGACATCCTTTCTTCTTTCGTTGTTTCGTCTCTGTGATTTTTATGAAAATAAACCAAGGTACACGTTTCTATGTCCCCACTTGCGGCCCGGAAAGAAAATCTCAGATGAAACCGATCCGGTGCATAAATTTCCGGGTACATCCCGCTGTGATAAAAAGCAGCCAGATTCATACTAACTCCTTTCCGAAAGTTTCAGTACCCGGCATCCATGTGGCGGAAGCATGGTATGAAAGCTCTTCATTTCTCCGAGATCTTCATGCATCCAAAGATCCCTGACACTGGCAGCTCTGCACAACAACACTTGTTTAAAATCAATCTCTACTTCTTTTTCTTCTGCATCTCTATTAAATACGGAAAGAATAATCTCTCCTGTTGCTTCTTTTCCAATCCAGATGGTACTGTCCGGATTTTTGGTATCCGTTGATAATGGGAAGGATAAAATTTCTTTTTTATTCAACGCAAGAAGTTCCTCATTCTGATAAATCCATGCCCGATCTTTGATCGTATCATACTGATCTGCGATATCCAGCGGCGCTCCCGCAATCAGTTCCAGCGATACAGCCGATTTGCACTCCTCATCATTTGCAAAGGTATTCAGGCGAAGCATATCCGCATCCATGATCATGTTGTGGTCAGCAAAAATTTTTGACCAGTAAATCAGGCCTTCAAATGCTGTCGTGCACTGAGACCAATAATCAAAATGCAGTCCTCTGTTTCGATCACTAAAAGTATCCCAGCCTCCCGTACCGGAGTCTTCGTTAATACGCGCCATCTGTCCCATGCCAAACTCATTCTCACCATTGTTTTTCAAATGCGGCATAACAAGACTGATCATTATCTGATCCCCTGCTGCTTCCTTGATCCATTCGAGAACTTTTCGGTAATTTGCTGATCCATGATTTCTGCCAATCTGCTTTCCTTTATCCATTCCATCTTCGTACCAGGAAAGAAAATCAATTCGTAAAAAAGCTACATGGCAGTCAATAAAATACTTTACATATCCTTGCACATACTCTTTTGCTCCAGAACGATCTACATCCACCCAATACAATGCTCGATCTTCTCCATTTGGATAAGAAAAACGATCCCCCGTTATTTTTTTCTCATTTTCTCCATTATAAACATACGACAAATCTGTAATTTCCCGCACCGGAATATTTGTTCCTTTGACCAAAATTTCTTTGTTCTTTACCGCTGCCGGGCTGATCCAGGTCGGATTGTAGTAAACGCCGAGAGCCATTCCTCTCTCATTCAGATAGTCTGCCCAATATTTCCAATCATGTTTCCATGAATCATGATGACGAGTTAGATATCCATTTTCATTGATGCAGAAAGAATCCTCGATCCATCCATCTGTGCATACCATCTCGTATCCATATGGAACAAATTCCTTTGCTACCCAATCAATATTTTCTTTGAACCGTTCTTCTGGCATAAAAGTATTTTCAGTAAACTGTTTCTCATAGGTACACCAGTAAAGGGGTCCTGTTCTTTTATCTAATTTCAATCTCATGTAAAAACCCTCCTATTTTTTTACCTACGCTCAGAATCCTATTCCAAACGCAGATATATAACAGAAAACACCAATAATTTGTCCAATTCAAATGTAATTTCCTGTCTTTGATCATCCCCTAGTTTTACTTTATAATACACTTCTTCTGGCTCCTGAATTTCACCGTCCGGTGTCACAACGTATATTTGTTTCTTTTCTCCCGGAAGTTTTGCCTTCACTTTTATCTTTTCTACACGCTGTGGGAATTCCTCATGTGTTCTATTCCAGTTCATGTCCGAAATTCCCGTAAAATTCACACATCGTATTGAAAATTCTCGTCCTCTCTTATAAATTTGAATCCATACCTTTCCTGCTTCCGGATACGGTGACCAATCAACATTTTCGAATATAAATTCTGAGTTGATTCCTCCTGCATACTGCATCGTCAGATCCGTCCAATTTTCCGGAAATAAAAGTCCGCCGTACGCGGTAATAAAATCATAATATTTTTTCAATGTTTTTCGGAACGAATGTTCCCCAATTCTGCAGTTGTCCGGATAATATGCCTCTGTCAGAACACTTCCTTCCTCGCCCAATAGAAGATGGTATCCGCCAGAAGCGAAAATTGTTGCCATTGCAAGCTGCGCTGTAGATCCCTTCAGATTTCTTTCTGGTTCTGTTTTAAACGGATTCAAATACGCTGCCAGAATCACCCTCTTCTCATCTTTTGTTTCCCGAGCATGCGCAATCAAACGATATAGATCTCTATAAGTATCATTCGGCGACCAGACCTCTATATAAATACAATCTTCGCGACTCTTTTTTACCGAATCTACCGGCCAGTTATTTACTGCATTAAAAATGAGTTGTTTTTCCGGGTATTTTTCTTTTGTTTCATTGATCAAATCACCAAAATCATCTGCCAGATCTCGAATGACATATTTTCCATTTTCCAGAATTAATGCCTCTTTCGGATCTCCGTATTGATCCATATGTACGCCATCAAAACCTTTTTCCAGCGCTTTTCCATATTCCTGTAAAATCCGTTTTCTCCACGCCGTTCCCCTGTGAATATCCATCAACCATATTTTGTCAATGAAAATCATTGGTTCTCCATTATCGTACCGATAGCTGCATTCCGGATGTTCTTTCTGAAATGATTCTGCACCGTAAACAGCGCCATATGCTATTGCCTTGGCACCGCAAGCGTGCACTCCTTCGATTTTTTTCGCAACAGCAGTCATCGAACCTTTTCTTCCCATGATATCTGTGTAAATATCACTCTCCGGATAAAACTCATCATGGTGGTACATCCAGTCATAAAACTGAATCACATTTAAGTGCATTTCCCTGAAAAATTCCTGATACTCTTCTTTTTGTTTATCTTCCTCAGAAAAACTGCTAAGAAATCCATATCTTGGAGCTTCTGTCCAGCAATTCACAACATCAAATGCCGTGTAACAGCTCCCTAGTTTTTCAGTCTTTTGAAAGAATTCTATTTTTACCAGATATCCACCCGTTTTTTCTGAAATGCTTTCCGCAAGTGGAATATACACTCCTTGTTCCAGGGTACATTCCATTTTCAGATTTTCTCCCTGATACGTAAACAACGAAACTATCACGTGATTTGCTTTCGTCGGCCCTGTTTTTTTTATTTCCAGCCAGACTCTTTCCCCAATTTCATACTGCGTTTTATTAGGTATTACATAAAACCCTGTATTTTCCATCTTCCACCCTCTCTTTCCATGAAATGTTTCGTTTGTTTTTGAGAAAGCCCCATCTTCGAAATTAAACCGAAGACGGGACTTTTTCTCAAGAATCTTCGCGGGGATCACTTCGTCATTTTGATACTATTGTTCTTTGTGAATTACATGAATTTCTGTTTTTTCCAATTTCGGAACACTGACAATAACTGCTGTATCCTCTCTCCAATACCAACCGGAACCATAATTCAACGCATTCAAGGATGCACCTTCTGGAAGAGAAATCCCATTCAACTCCAGACTTTCTGGCTTTCTGTCAAAACCAAGGAGAACAATAAATTCTGTCTCAGATGCATGGCGAAGCATAAAGAAATCTTCACCCGTTTTGCCCAAAATATTGTATTCAATTTCTTTTCCATCTGCATACCGTTTGCCTGAAGTTTCATTTAAAGCTCGGCTCATAAGAACTGTATTCTTTTTTTCATATGTCATGCTTTGTCCAAGCTGCAATTCTCCATTCATAACAGACAGAATGCACGCTCCTTCCCGAATATAAACAGGAATTTTGTCAATTGGAACATCCACCTGAAAAATTCGGTTTCCACCAACCATCTTTCTGAAATCCAATAAATTGATCCATCTTCCTGATGGGAAATAAATTCTCCTCTTTTCCCCTTCTTGATGAACCGGAGCAACTAACAGATCTGAACCATAAAAATATTCATCTTCCCAATAGACAGCCTCTTTATCATTAGGAAATACTATTGGCAACGGTCTCATCATTGGTATGCCTGTTTTATGTGCCTCTTCCGCTGTATGAACCGAATATTTCAGAAGATTTTCTCTTAGCCATGCATAAAATTTATAAACAGACACTGCATATCGACTGTAAACCCACGGCTCTCTTGGGGTCACTCCATGGAAACGCATAATCGGTGAGAAGGCTGCAAATTCCGTCCAACGGAGATACGTTTCTTCGTCTGCAAATCCTGAATAACCTCCTGCATCAACACCCCAGAATGGAAAACCGGAAGCCGCCAGTGTCAGACCTCCATTCATTGCATAAGTCAGGCCTCTAAAGCTTGAAAGCTGGTCTCCACCAAACTGGCAGGAATACTTTTGAACACCCGCTGCCGCAGATCTTGAAAACAGCACGTGATCTTCTCCTTTATATTTTTCAAAGAGTTTTCGATACGCTTTTGTATAATCCAGCGCGTAAGCGTTGTGCATTTCATCTCCCGTACGACCATCGTAAAACACTGCTTCATCTGGAATAATTTCTCCAAAATCCACCATAGTTCCATCAAAACCTGCATCCATTCGATCATGCCATTGATTTTCCAGAAGTTCCTCTGCTCTTGGATGTGAAAAATCAATAGCACATGGAAGAACTTTTTCTCCACGATAACCCGGCGTTCTTGTAATTGGCAGATCTTCTTCCGCACAGTTCGGCAGAAGTTCCTTTGCCTGCTCCATATCCAGATGTGAAAACTGCCACGAAAAAACCCGCATCTTCTGTTGTTTTGTAAACGCAGCAATCTTATAAATTTCTTCTTTGTTGTAATGGTCTTCCCATTTCCAACCAGCACCCTCTGCATACAGGCCAGAATGTGGGATATCAAGATTTTTAAACTTCCGTACAACACCTTCCATCTCCTGGATTACATCGTGCGTCGGTCCGTCCATCCATCTGCCTACCCCACCGCCGGCCCACGGTTCAAACACCCACGCAGGCGGAAGCAGCGGTTTTCCGGTTAAGGCTGTATATTCCTCCATGTTTTCTAAGACGCTTCCCGTAAAAACATAAATATCTGCTTTGGGTCCTGCTGTTGTGATTCGAAGCCCTTTACTGACTCTTCCAATATCTGCTCTAATTCTGTAAAAACTGTTAATAAACAAAGAGTAACCTTTTGTAGAGTGTAAAAATGATACATTTTTGTAGGACTGATTTCCAATAGAACAATTACAACCTTCAAATGCATCTCTGTGCCACAAAGAAAGTACCCGACCTCTCTGGTTTACGGCATCAAATCGTTCACCGAATCCATACACCATTTCTCTTTCCAGAAGTGGTTGGCACACATCGAAACCTTTGCTTCCTGCATAATCATAGAGCTTGAAGTTATCTGCATCCAATACAAATTTTTCATCTGCACAGATTTTCCAATCATCTCCCGCTGTAATCACAATCACAGAATGTGCTGTTTTGATCTGATATTCTCCCTCTATTTCTGAAAATGTATATGAAACTGCTTCGCTGTCAAAATCTCCTTTTTCTCTTGTATAAAAGCGAAAACCACGATTCTGTGGAATCAATACGGCATCGCAGGTGTTCAAACCATATTCATACTTTAATACAATCTGATTCCCCTGATCTGAAACAGATTTCAGATGTGTGAATCCAATCCAGTTGTCTTCGTCTGCATCTCCAAGTGTGTGATCTGCATACCACCATGCCGTGAGCGTTCGGAAATAGCCAATCAAGACATCCAGTTCTCTGCAGGCTGTCGCAGTATCTCCTTTTCGAAGTGCTTCGTTGCAGAGACGTCTCTGTACCCAAGGATCCACTTTATCAAAAGAGTTTTCACATCTTGCATTTGGGAAGAAATCCATTCCTTCCAACATTAACACATCCTGCCATCTTTGTACGGTTATAATCCGATCTGGCAATTCATCCGGTGTTGTCGGCGTCAGCGATTTCTGCAGATGCAGAATCTCAGCCCGCTCATTTATAGATGGCCATTCCAGTGTCGCCGGCCGCTGCCAATGCATCGTTCCATCCGGTAGGATCACGCAAGCACTGTTGGAATAGATAACCTGCGGTGTTCCTCCAGGTGTGCACTCAATAAAGCTTTCCGGATCAAAATCAAATCTGGACTCGTAATTTGCATTTAAATCCAACGGATTTAAAGCCAAAACTTCACTGGTCTGATTCTTTTTCCGGTAAACCTGAAACTTAAAATATTTTTCCGGAAATCCACCGAACAGCTCCCATGGAATTCCAAACATGACACGCCAACAGTTTTTTTCTACAGCAATTTTGCATGTATATTTCCATGATGGGATTTCTGTTTTTACCGCATCATTTTTTTCGGTAAAGTAATCATTTAAAATTGCTTTATCGCCACCGAAATAGGTCATTCCCTTTTCCGTCCTGGCTCCCGCCTGTTTCTCTGTGTCTGCACAAAATACTGCGTAGTCTCGCTCTCCAAAATTTCCGCTGCTCAATGCAATTTCTATCTTATCTTTGCGAAGCATCCATTCTGTCTTCAGCACATTTTCATCGGACGGACGGGAAACCCTTGCCTCTTTTTCATAGCAAATCAGATACAAATACAGATTTTTCTGATCCCACATCATCCGTAGGTTTGTACTTGAAACGGTCTCTCTTCCGCCTGCGCTGTAAAAAGTATCCATTAACACCGCATGTTCCCATTCATTTAAATTCACCGGAATGGAAGGTACTGTCGAAACCGGTGCACCAAGTTCAACTGCTGCAATACCAAACGACTGTTTTTTTCTAGTTGTAATCATACTTCACGTATAATCCAATTATCTTAGATGGTAATTGGATTTTTCCTTTCTCCCAGTTAACACTGGGTATTTATTTCCATCTCTGATATATTTTGAAAAGGCACTGTGGATCTGTATCTATAACTTTACAGCTTTGACTGGTATGAGGTGACTCAGACCACAGCTTTTCGTCTATTACTGTTAATCAGTTTGTTAACGCATCGACGTTTTTATTTACGTGATTACACAGCCGAATTCTCTGTGGAAGACAGCAGTGCTCAAAATATTTATCAGGAGGTATAAACCTATGTCAATGTACTTTATTGGAATTGATATTTCCAAGTACAAACATGATTGCTGCATCATTTCTGCAGCTGATCAAAAAGTAGTTTCTAAAGTCACAATCAAAAACAATAAAGCCGGCTTTAATGAACTGCTTACAATCATTCATTCTCTCGCAAATCCTGCAGACATAAGAATAGGGTTTGAATCAACTGCCCATTATGCTCTCAATCTTGAACTCTTCCTTGAAAATTCTCTCCTAACCTTCATGGAAGTAAATCCTGTTCTCATCAGTGAATACAAGAAATCAAAAACACTTAGGCGTACAAAAACCGACTCTGTTGACTGCGAATCAATAGCTCGTTGGTTAATGACTGTTGAATACAAACCCCATTCAAAAGGATTTTACCACGCTTACTCTTTAAAGTCATTAACTCGTTTACGCGATAAACTTATCCGACAGCGTTCTTTCTATCTTATTAAAATCACAAATGTGTTAGATCATACATTCCCTGAGTTTAAACCATTCTTTAATGAACGCTTATCCAAAACTGCTCTTTATCTGCTTGAAAACTATGGTTCTGCTGAAAAGATGGCTCGTATGAACTCAGCCTCTTATGAAAAGCTACGTTCCTTATCCCGGGGGAAGTTTTCACCACAGCAATTTCTACGACTAAAAGAACTTGCTGCCAATACTGTTGGTGTAAATAACTCTATTTTTGATGTAGAGCTGAACAGTCTTTTATCTTTATACAAATCCCTTGTAAAAGAGATTAATACCATTGAAAAAGAAATCAACAAACTAATTGAAGAAGTACATCCTCACTATATGTCAGTTCCTGGAATCGGACCATTATCAGCAGCTGTAATCTATTCTGAATACGGCGATATATCTAACTTCACTAATCCAGGACAAATGCTTGCATTTGCTGGAATAGAACCAGGAATCAACGAATCTGGTACTGAATCTCACGGAGGTAAGATGGTTAAGCGTGGATCATCCCAGCTCCGCTACACACTTATCAATTGTTGTCTACCGTTAATCCGCTTTGACATGACATTTGCAACTTACTATGCCAAGAAACGCGGAGAAGGCAAACCACATCGAGTAGCCATTACTCATGTAGCCAAAAAGCTTATTAGAGTCATCTACGCATTGGAGAGGCAAGATATCGACTTTAATGCACAGAAACTTCGTTAATCTCTAGTGGATTAATACTAATTTCTCCCATCTGAAATACGATGTATTCAGATGGCTTATTAAAGTTACCCATTTTTACAATTCAAAAAAATTTCAAAATTCTCTTGACTGTTTATAGTTTGTCACCTCCCTCTCTTTACCAGCTGTTGTGGGGATAAAAACATCCCCTATGCATAAAAGGACAAAAATGCCGGAACCGTGAGTATGACCAATACAACCGCAAGCATCATGCCCATCGGAAGAAGAAGCTTTGTCGATGCCTTTTCTCCTGTTGTTTTCGCCTGCCTTCTTCTCTCCTCAAAGGCCTCCTGCGATTCCTGTTTCAATAATTCCAGCAGTCCTTTACTGCCTTTTTTCAGATTCTGCGTCAGCAGAACAGCAAGGGAACGATACGCTCCGGTTCCCATACGCATTCCCATGCGCTGGTACGCTTCCTGCTCGGAAACACCGTTTTCCATCTCCTGGCAGGTAAATACAATCTCTTCATAGGCAAAACGTTTCTGCCCGCCAAGCGCCAGATTTTTCCGGTAATCCACTGCAATCCGCTCGAGTACTTTCCGCATCCCAAGCCCGGCACCCAGAAGAAGAACCATTTTGCTGACAATTTCGGGATAATCCCGCAGCATCTGTTCTTCTCTTTTCTGCCTTGCTTTTTCTTGTTCCCTTCCTTTTGCCGCCCAGCAGACTGCTCCTGCCGCCGCGGCAAGTGCCATAAGTTCCAGACCTGTCAGATCCGGCACTTTTGACCATGTTACAGTTTCTCCGTTCAGTGTCTCCGGCAGATAATAGGCTGTTTCTTCGGGATGCGCTTCGTTTTCTTTTTCCACTGCTTTTTTCAGTGCCCTAAGAACCGCATCCCGCCCTTTTATCTCCGGTGGATAGACCTGAACCTTCCGTATATATTCTGTTGTTTCCCCCTGAAGTTCCAGTTCCGCTTTCAGCGTAACCTCCACTCCTTCTTCGGGAATCTCGTCTGACAGCAAACCCCGGCTGTCAATCAACAACGGCCTGTCTGTTTCCCAGCTAAGCGCCACCGGGCTTCCCGGTATTTCCGTAACCAGATCCATGTTTCTGTTTACCGTATGAAAAGACAGATTCTCACCTAAGATGATTTCATCCAGCGCCTCTATCGCCGCACTGAACGCCTCTTCTATCTCTTCTGCGCTGTAAGCTCTTGCAGGTACAGACAGTGTAATTCTTTCCGGTTTCTGATTTCCAACAGAAACCTCAAGTTTTTCCTCTGTCGGTTGGCTGCCTAAGGCACCCCGTTCCAGTTGAAGTTCCGCTTTTTCATGAAACTTTTCGCACTCCGATCGGAAGGCAGAGTGCAGTGCCCGCTATAAACCCTGTCGCTGCAAGGCAGAAAATCCGTCTCACCAATTTGTGATCTTCCGCCTTTTTTCTCATCCGGAAATACCAGATGAACAGCCCCGCCCATGCGGTCAGACAAATCCACAACATTTGATTCCTCCCCTTTTTTGCGGACGAATCGTTATGATTCGCAGTCTTACTTTTTAAACTTCAATTGCTTCTTAAAATTCAATGTCCAGAATCTTCTTTCCAAGCACCCATGCTGCCAGATACACGGCAAGGCATCCGCTCATGAAGAAAACTCCGATTACATTCCCATACATCACACTTAAGAATTCCGGAAAGGAAAGCTGTACATATCCCAGAATTCCAAACGGCACAACACTCATAATATTCTGCTCGAACCGCCGGGAAGAAACGCCCGCACGGATTTCCCGCATCGTGTCAATTCTCGTACAGAAAATATCCCACGTATTCTGAAAGATCTCGCAGACATTTCCTCCTGTCCGCTTCGCAATCACCAGTACACTTGCAAACGTCGCAATATCGTCAATGCGGCTTCGCACCGCAAGATCCTGAAACAGTTGTTCCACCGACACGGAAATCATCATTTTATGACGCATCCGGCGCAGTTCCTGTACCAGAATGTTTTCTTTTCCCAGCGACTGTTCCAGCTGTCCTGCCGCCTCCAGCACTGCATTTTCCATGGAATAGCCGGAACGCAGTGCCGTGTGCATCCACGCAATCAGATCCCGGAAACTGTCGTACAGCTCCTCTTTCCGTCTCTGAATCCGGTTTTTCCGATACGTGTGAAAACATACGATTCCAACCGGAACCACGGCAATGCATGCCCACCATGCCCGGTAACAGAGCAGGTTCACAGCGGCGGCAATCCCAAGACTGATTCCCGCTATTTCGAGATATTCCCGACCGGTAAATTCCCAGGTCTGATAGTCGATCCCCTTCGTCTCCTTCTCCTCTGCCATGCCCGTCTTTGCCTGGCTTCCCGCACGTATTCTCATCCTGTTTTCCCCTCCAGTTTTTCTCTGTGTACCAGTTCGCCTGTCTTTTGCAGGCCTCTCCCATATTCTCTTCGAAACAAAGAAACCGTTTTGATTTCGTCCTCCTCCATCCCTGTGATCTCTGCGATCTCCTCCACCCGACGGCTTCCATCCTCCCCGCGTCCTAAATGCACGAGAATTTCGATTCCCGATGCAATCTGGCGGCGGATTGCTTCCAACGGGAGCTGCACTCCCATCAGCACCATCGTTTCCAGACGGGAAATCATATCTTTCACGCTGTTTGCATGTGCCGTGCTCAAAGATCCCGCATGCCCAGTATTGATCGCCTTTATATGGACTCCCTATGTTCCCATCATGCAGAAATACAATATCTTTACT
>ERZ827088.2581-NODE-2581-length-18630-cov-3.011090_pt1 | contig 18630 bp, 14 predicted proteins | sample MGYA00519922_ERZ827088 | MGnify/ENA primary metagenome ERZ827088 (study PRJEB31778, sample SAMEA3449254) | human gut metagenome | biome: human gut; feature: human-associated habitat; material: faeces | place: United Kingdom | collected 2010/2012 ...
TCCTGTAGAAATATATACATTATATAATAAAATGTTATATGCTGGATATTTATCTAAAGATAAAGAATTTCACTTTGGAAAAGATAAAGTTAAAGACATAACGACTATACAAGGAACAAATATAATAAATGGAGAAGCAGTATGTCGTCATATAGCACAAATGTTAAAAGATATTTATTTAGACTATGGCATAACAAGTTATGATATTAGTGTATTTCAAAAAGATACTACAACAGATAAAAGTATGTTATCATATTATCAAAAAGAATTACAAAAAGTAAGTGATATAAAAGGTATCCCAATAGAAGATTTAACCTACTTACTCGAAGATAAAATACAGGAAGCTTTTAGTTATTATATATCACCAGAAGACATAGGCAAATTAACAAACCATCGTATAACTAAAGCCACTTATCAAGGTAAAGACTATTATTTAGATCCAACTCAAACAAGAATGTATAAGCCAAGTATGAATAATCAAAAAATTTTAATATCTGAAGATGGTCGAATAGATACTAAAATAATACCAAGAGCAAATTCTTCTAAAGCAATGAAAGCAAATCCATCAACACCATTTAGTGAAGATTTAAAATATGTCAAAAGCACCATTAATATTTATAAACAAAATAAAGATATATTAGAAAGATTTTATAAAGAACATCAAGAACTATATAATTATATATCAAATCTATTGTCAAATATAAAAGTAAAGAGAAAGGAAAAAAGATAATATGAGAGATAATTTAAAAGATAAAATATATGGAAACATAAGTTATAATACTAATGAAATAATATCTAAAGCTAATACTATAGCAATCATGTCATGTGGAATAGGAACATCTCTTTTACCTCACACAAGTGATAGTTTATTAGCAAGTCTTTTGTTACTAGGAGCAAATATTATAAATGTTAGTTATGCAATATTTTCAAGAAATTCAGAATCACATACTAAAGAAGTTCAAAAAATAAAAACTCTTTATCAAGAATTTCTTTCTGAATATGTAAAATTAAATAGAATATTTGAATTTCAAAATCCTATAGAGATATATACATTTTATAATAAGATGTTATATGATGGTTATTTATCTAAAAATAAAGAATTTCATTTTGGAGAAACAACAATTAGAGATATTAAAGATATATACTCATCAAATATAATGAATGGAGAAGCAGTATGTCGTCATATAGCTACTATGTTAAAAGAAATATATAATGCTTATGGAATAGAAGGAAATACTTTAACTGTATATCAAAGTGATTTTGATGTAATGCAAGATAATGTAGAAAATATGATAAGTCTGCTAGAAGAAATTCATAATGAACAGCAAAGAACAAACATTTCTTTTTTAGATTTAGTATATCAATATGAAGAAGAACTAAATAAATATTATGAGTACACTATACCTAAAAAAGATAAAAAACTAACTATAATAGGTAATCATAAAATAACAACAGCAGTCTATCAAGGAGATACATATTATTTAGATCCAACTCAATCTAGAATATATAAACCAAGTAGTATAAAAGAAAATATCTTAATAGATACATCAGCAGCAGGAGATATTCACATACTACCAAAACAAAAGAAAAATAAAAAAGTACTTGCAACATTAACTGATGCAGTAACAGCACCAAGTGAAGATAGAGAATACATAGATATGACTACAAGAATATATTCAAGTAACAAAGATATAATTGAAGCCTACTATCAAAGCCAAAAAGAACTATATAGTGATATTGCTGAAGAAATATCAAAAATAAAAGTAAAAAGAAAAACCAAATAACTAAATTAGAGACTACAGGCTCTAATTTACCACGCAAGACTATAGGCTGAAGTGGCATAAAAAATAAAGATAATTCTAAATATCAAGAATTATCTTTTTATTATAACTAATTATGAATATACCAAGTCTTATTAATATCACAACTCTGACTAAGAGGTTCAGGATTAGGTTTATCCAAAATAGCAATCGTAGGCATCTTAAAAGCCGTACCAAACATAATACAAGTACCAGGATGTAAAGTCTTAATCTTATTAGTCAAAGTAATATCTGCACTAGAAATAATATCTTTAATAAACTGAAGATCTCTAGGATGAAACATCTTAAATACTAAGAAATTACTACACTGAGATATTGTAGTTTCAGATAACTCACTAGGTCTTTGAGAAACAATACCAAGAAGTAATCCATATTTTCTACCTTCCTTAGTAATTCTTTCAAAAATATTATATCCAAGTATAGTGGCATCTTCATCATTCTGAACATATCTATGAGCCTCTTCAAGAACAATATGAAATGGCATTGAAGCCCTCTGATTAAGAGATACAATATAATCAAATAAAAGCTTAGAAAATATTTTAACCAAATTCTTAGCAAATCTATCATCAACATAATTAATATTAAAATTAACAATCTGTGCTTTCTTACCATCATTAGTAGTAAGAAGTAAATTAATAAAACTCTCTCTATTAATATAACCATCATATTCAAAGTATCTAGCATAATTACTATTCATTAAATTGTTAAATCTAACTTTAAGAATATTAGTAAGTTCAAAAGCCTTATCACTATTTAGAGTACCCTCAGATATAAGAGCAAACTCCAAAGCCGTACTAAAGTCTTTCATAGTATACATATATTCCCCATTAGGAAGAGAAAGTTCAAAATTATCCAAACATAAACTTTCTAAGTATTCAATAACAACCTCAACATCCGAAAACTCACCAGTATTCTCTACAAATAAACATTGTCTAATAGTTCTAGTCCATCCACCCTTAACAAGTTTAACTTCTAAGTTAAGATTACTAGTATTAAATTTAGTAAGAATAGAAACAATCTTATTTCTAATCATACTAGCACTCTTACCAGAAAATAAAATATCTAATAAACATCTAGCAATAATATCATTCTTCTGATTAATAACTTCTTCTTCTTTTCTAGCAAAATAACTAACTAATTTTAAAGCCTTCTCAATAACTGGTAATTGCTCTTTAGAAGTAACACCCATAAGTAAGGCTAAATCATCAATACCAAGTAACCAAAAAGGATATTGTAAAATATCAAATTCAGTACTATTTAAATCAGTAGTATATACCTTATAATTAATATTATCATTAACTTCATGTATCCTAGAAAAAGCTCTTTGATACTCTCCATAAGCATCAAATAAGAATATATTAGAATAGAAAGGTAAACTCTTACATTGGTAGAAGACACTCTGAAGAATCTTAGCAACAGAGTAAGATTTACCACTACCAGAATTACCTAGTATAGCAAAATGATTAGAAAAGAAATTACCAACATCAAGTTTAATATCATAATCAGGATAAATAAAAGACTTACCAAGTTTAATACTATTAGGTCCATCATTATTTAAAATAATATCAAGAACACTATTATCAATCAAATTACAAGTAGCCTTAAAAGAAGGCTTAGAAATATCTCCAAATAAAAACTTATTATTTCTAATTTCTCCCACTAAAGATACCTGCATAATACCATTACCAATAGCAATAACTTCTCCAATACTAATCGCAGTAGTATCTTTAAATATAACATTCTTACTAATTAAACTATCATAATCATAAATATTAACAGATAATTGTACTGAAACAATATTATCATTAATAGCAATAATTCTCCCCAACATATTCTTCTTCACCTATTATAATTTTACCACATAAATAAATAATTGTATATAAAAATATTAAAAAAACTATAGATATTCTTTAAGTTCATCTATAGTCTTTTCTTGAAATTTCAAAAATTCTTTCGCTATCTTCAAATCACTCTTATCAACATCTTTATCATAAGCCTTAATTTTCTTTTCCATATCCACAGACCCTGTTGATACACCATTAATAATCATCTTAGCAATCGAAGAATCACTATTATCATTAATAACTTCTTTCTTAATACCCATCTTAGCCATCATTTTGGCCATAACTCCACTATCAGTAATTTCTGCTTTTCCTTTCTTTAAATACTTCATACTCTTCTTTTTCCAAGACTCATATTCTTTAAGAATATCTTCAAGAGTCTTCTTTATTTTATTATCTTTATCTTTTAAATCATTAGTAAGAGTAGTCAAAGTATAAACAGCCATTTCAGCATCTTTATAAATATGTTCCATTAATTCATAATTTTCTTTCATAAATATCCTCCTCAAAAATATTATGAACCAAAATAATAAAAATATAATAAAAAATTATATGCCTCTCACACTACATTGTTCGAGGTTTTGAAAGCCTAAGGTCTTTCAAAAAAACTTCAGAGCCAAATGTCTCTGAAATAAAAGTATATATAATATATAAAAGTATCAAATAAGCGTTCTACCACATAAATAATCCATAGAAATATTATATCTTTTACATATCTCATAGGCAAAAGCCGTAAGAATAGTAGTCTTACCACTTTCATAAGCACTAATCGTTGAATGAGTAGTATTAAGAGTACTAGCTAGTTCTTCTTGGGTAATATTTTTTTCTTTTCTAAATTCTTTTAATCTCATACCAATAATCTTTTTATCAATATTATATTTACCATTATTAAAACTATTCTTATTAGAAAGCCCCAGCATATAATCCATACTAACATTATAATAGTTACATAAAGAATTCAAATGCTTTAAAGGAATAATTTTACTGCCATTTTCCCATAGTGAATAAGTCTGCTGAGTAATGTTTAATAGCTTAGCAATATCCTTTTGTTTAAGATTAAAGTCTTCTCTTAATTCTATTAGTTTTTGAAAATTCATATCTAACACCTAATATAATTTTCCCATTAAAAATAAAAATATCATTTTTTTACAAACAAATACGACAAAATATGATATAATTAAATAAAGTAGCAAAGGAGAAACTATGAAATGTATAAAGTGTAATGAAGAACTAGAAGTGGATGATAACTTCTGTCCCACCTGCGGAGAACTAACTCCTCATGGTTATTTATCTCTAAAAGATAATAAACTAAGATATAAAGAAAATAATATTGGTTCATTATTTACCTTAACTTCTATTATCATAATAAGTTTTATTACTATGACTTTAATAAGTGACAAAGATATGTTTGGACCATACATAGAATTACAAAAAGAAATATCTAGCTTAAAATATGGTTATAAAGTATCCATTATGAATACCAATAATAAATATACTAATATTGTTGTTGATACCAAAGAAGAAGCTATAAACCTAATAAAACAAGATATCACAAAACAATCTTGGAAATGTAAAAGAAATATAAATGTATCCCTAATTGAAAAAGAAATAAGTGAAAGCTATAACATTCCTAGTGTAAGTTTATGTGATGTTGATGAAGATGTATCAAATAAAATAAAAGAAGTAATAAGTACAACATACCAATTATTTCCTAATATAAAAGGATATCTAACAAACATAACAATAACCAATGCTCCAAGTAATGAGGATTATATAGCCTATTTCAATCCTACTAATACCTTTATAAATAATAACTTAGATATAAAAGAATATAACAAAGTAAATAAAACAGAAATATTATTAAATAGTTATTATTTCTTAAATAAAGATATCCTAAGTAAAGGATTAAAAGAAAACTGGTATCCAAATAATGCTAGTTATGAATCACTAATAGCCCATGAACTAGGTCATTACATAACATTTGTAACATTGTTAAAGCAAAATAATATTGATAACATAACACTAGTAACAAAAGATAATATAAATAGCTATCAAAATATTCTAAATATCTTAAAAAAAGGAACATACTCAAAAGAACTAGTCGAAGAATCCATAGAGAGTTATAACAAAAAGTATAATACCAATATTTCACTTGAAGACTTTACCAAAAGTATCTCTGGTTATGCTAGTCAAAAAGTAAAAGAAAACGTAAATTATGACGAAGTAATCGCCGAAGCCATTCATGACTATTATTTACATAGAGATTCGTCAAGTACTAGTTCATTAGAAATAATAAATATCATAAAAGAGAGGTTACAACAATGAAAGAATGCATAAATTGTAAAAAAGTCGTAAGAGATAGTGATAAGTATTGCCGTAATTGTGGCATAAGAGTACTAAAACCATATCAAAATATCTTAATAAAAATAACCAAAGTACTCTTAATAATAATCTTAATAATAATGATAGTAATGTTTGTTCTATCATATCTAATATAAAGGAGTAAAAAGATGAAAGAAAATAATTATTATAATAAAAAAGTAGAAGAACTATATAAAGAATTAAATACCAATATAAGTGGATTAACTGAAGAAGAAGCAAGTAAGAGATTAGAGGAGTATGGCGAAAATAAATTAGCAGAACGAAAGAAAAAATCAAATTTCATAATCTTTTTAAATCAGTTTAATGATCTAATGATAATACTATTAATATTTGCTTCAGTATTTTCTGCAGTAATATCTTATATCCAAAAAGAATCATATGCTGACTCAGTAATAATTCTAATAATCGTCATAATAAATGCAACCCTAAGTTTTATCGAAGAGAAGAAAGCCGACAAGGCAATCGAAGAACTAAATAAAATGTTTATAACTAATAATAATGTTATAAGAGATGGTAAGAAAGAAACAATAGATGTAAGAAAAATAGTACCAGGAGATATAATAGAACTAGAAGCTGGTGACTATGTATCCGCTGATGCTAGGATAATATCATCAGAGGCCTTAGAAGTAAATGAATCAACCCTAACCGGGGAATCAAAAAGTATCAAGAAAGATAATATAGATATAACCGAAGAAAAAGAATTATACGAAAGAAAAAATATGGTTTATGCTGGCTGTAATGTAACAAATGGACATGCCTTTGTAGTAGTATGTAGTACCGCTATGAATACAGAACTAGGCAAAATAGGAGCAAGCCTTATGAATAATAAGAATGAACTAACTCCCCTTCAAAAGAAAGTAAACCAAATAAGTAAAGTATTAACCTATATAATAATAGCAATAATAATAGTTATGATGGTCGTAGGTCTACTTAAAAAGAATGATTTCTTTGATATCCTAATGTTATCCATCTCATTAGCGGTCGCCGCTATCCCTGAAGGAATGTCATCAGTAATAACCATAATATTATCTCTAGGAATGTCCGAAATGGCTAAAAGAAATGTAATCATAAGAAAGATGGCCTCTGTTGAAACACTAGGTTCAACTGATATAATCTGTTCTGATAAAACAGGAACTATTACTGAGAACAAAATGCAAGTAAAAAGTATCTATGTAAACAATAAATTATATACCGAAAAAGATAATATAGAAAACATAAATCTATATAATTATTGTTTATCAAGTTGTCAAAATGTAACAAAGAATAACGACAAATATCTAGGAGATGAAACCGAAGTAGCCATCTATAAATACCTTGAAGAAAAAAATATATTAATAAATATTCCAAGAGTAAAAGAGTATCCATTTGACTCAGATAGAAAAATGATGAGTACTATCAATACCATTGAAGGTAAAGAATATTCATTTACTAAAGGAAGTTTAGACTCAGTATTACAAAACTGTTCCTATTATCTAGAAGATAATAAATTATATAATATAACTACTGAATATAAAGAAAAAATATTTAAAATAGAAGAAGAAGAATCAGAAAAATCCCTTCGTATCTTAGCACTAGCCTATAAAACAGAAAACACAAGTGATCCAGAACATAATATGATATTTATAGGATTAATAGGAATGATGGATCCACCAAGAATATCAGTACCAAATGCTATTAATACTTGTAAAAATTCTGGAATAAAAATAGTTATGATAACTGGAGATAGTATAAATACTGCTCGTGCAATAGCTAAAAGTGTTGGTATTATCGATACCGATGAAGGAGCAACAACAGGAAAAGAAATAGATAAGTTAACAGACGATGAATTAAAAGAAGCAGTAAAAAAATATAATGTTTATGCTAGAATATCACCAAGTACCAAATTAAGGATAGTAGATGCACTTCAAAGTAATGGTTATGTCGTAGCCATGACTGGAGATGGCGTAAATGATGCACCCGCTATTCAAAAAGCTGATATTGGAATAGGCATGGGCATAACCGGAACTGAAGTAGTAAAAAAAGTAGCAGATTGTATTCTTGTAGATGATAGTTTTTCTACCATCGTCGATGGAGTTGAAGAAGGAAGAAGAATAACTTCTAATATCAAGAAAATAATACTATACTTACTTGCGGGTAATATAGTAGAAGTACTTCTAGTATTCATATCTATGGTACTAAATATGGAAATGTTTACAACATTACAACTACTATGGATAAACCTAGTAACCGATAGTATACCTGCTATTATGTTAGCTTTCGAAAAGAAAACAGAAGACCAAATGGAAAATACTCTTGCTAATAAATACAATGAAAGTTTCTTTACACCATTATTAACAGCTAAAATAGTAATCGGAGCAATCATAAAATCAATAGTAATGTTAATAATATTTATCTATTTTGCAAAAGAAGCAGATGTAAATACCGCAGGTTCATTATTATTTATCTACTTAGTAACTCATGAATTACTATTCTCGTTCTCTTGTCGTAATATTAAGAAGTCAGTACTAAATAAAGACATCTTTTCAAATAAAAAACTAACATTAGGAGTATTCTTAATACTATTAGTTCAAATCATAGTATTAGTAACCCCAATAAGTAAATACTTTATAGTACCAAATATAAAAATAAATTATATCTTGATAACTATCGGAATATGTTTTATAATGTTTGTATTAGGAGAGTTAGTAAAACCAATATATACAAAATTATTTAAAGATTACAGGGAGGTTAAAAATGAAAAATAATAATAGTACTTTTATTGCTCTTGGTGGTATTCTTGTCTTATCAATATTTAGTTTTATTGTAGCAAAAAATATCTTACCAGATAGTGATAATAATCAGTATTACGCTAAACCCAATGAAAATATGATAGCTAAAATAGAAAATATTACTAAAGAAAATAATAAACTTATAATAACAACAGCAGGAGATTCAACTGAATACTGTCTAAAAACAACTAAGAGTGTTCCTAGTATAGATTCATTATGTTGGAATAAAATAGAAAATAACAAAGTAGAGAGTAATTACTTTACATATAAAAAATATTATCTTTGGATTAAAGATAGTGATAATAGAATAAGTGGTAGAACTACTATAGAAAAGGAGTAAATATGGAAGACGATAGAATAGAGAGTACTAGAAATAGAGTATTTGCCCAAGAATTAGCTTTTGGTAAAGATAGTCCTATTGCCATGACAACAAATAATAATTATGTATATAGAGTAACAGGTATGCATCAAGTAGAAGATATTATAACTAGTGGATATGCAAGAAGTAAAGATAAAGTAAAAGGTGGTCATAATAATGAATTATTTTGGACTAGAGGTGGAGATAAATTATTTTACTATAATAAAAGGCCAGTACTAGAAGCACCTTATACCAAAGTAAAAGATGGTCAAATGGGAGCTATTCCACTAGAAGATTTAACTGCTATATGGATATTTAATGAAAAAGAAAATAGATATGTTAATTGTATTGAATATTATAGATGTTTAAGAGAAGAACTATTATCTTCTAAAGGAAAAAGTAGAAGGTAATATATCCCTCTCACATTACATTGTTCGAGGTTTTTGAAAGCCAAAAGTCTTTCAAAAATATTTACTGGGCCAAATGTCTCTAAAATAAAAGTATTTATATAAGCTATAGATTATGTCTATAGTTTTTCTTATATCCACAATACATGTTGATAAACAAAATTACTTAAAAACTAATGACAATATTAAAAGTACATGCTATAATAAACATTAAAACAATTGAAGGGAGCACTTACATGAATAAAAAAGAAGAATATCAAGAAATATATATAAATTTAGATGATTCAGGTAAATTAACAAAAAAAGAAAAAGTATCAGTATATGCAGGAATAGTCTTTTTATCAAAACAAGAAAAAGATAAATTTATAACTCAATATCGTAAAATAATAAATGAAATAAAATGTTCTTACTGTGACCAAACAAAAGGAGAATGTACTAAAAAATGTAAAGAAATAAAAAATACAAATATCAAGAAAGGTCATAAAAGAAGGATTATGAACTACATAAGTAAATATTATACTATTGCCCTAGTAATAAATAATACAAAAGTATATAATCATATTATAAATAATAAAGCCTCAAAAGGAAGATATATAGATTACACAATAAGAAGATTAATTAAAAGTACCATTGAAGAATTAATAAAAGATAAAAAAATAAACCCACATAAAAATGTGAGATTAATAATAAATATAGATGAACAATCTACAAAAAGTAATGGTTATTATAATTTAAAAGATGGCCTAACTGAAGAATTACTACATGGAATATCTAATTTTAATTATGATATAAAATATAAAAATATATTATATGGAAAATTAGAAATAAGATTAACATATCAAGATTCAGGTAAGAGTTATTTAGTTCAAGCAGCAGATTTAATAGCAGGTACTACTAGAAGAAAAGCATTATCAAATATTGATTCTGATATTGATATTATCGATCATAAACTATTATTCCCATAAAAAGAAAAGAGACTATCTAGTAGTCTCTCCCCAACTCAAGCGGTGTACTTAACATACACTTAATTTAATAAAATCGACATTGAGCTATCGACCTGACGAGATTTCTCTCCGGTAATACAATGATACTATAACTATCATAAAAAGTCAAGTATATTGCACTATTATTATACTCAAAATAACAAAAAAAATACCAATAATAAACTACTTTAAGTATATATTTCATACTTATATATAATAAGTATTAATTATACTTATTTGGAGACCAAAGACTCCAAATAACACTAGCAAGACAAATGACTTGCAGTGTAAAAACAATTGACAAAAGTAAAAAACTATAATATATTATAAATGGAGGGATATTTATGTATAAATATGTAGGTAATGTAATCATGTTTACTATAAATATCACACCTTTATCTCATCAAAAATAAAAGTAAAAAAAATGAGATGTGGGTGTGAGTTTTTGTCGTGCCTGCATCTATATATATAAATAGAAGTTATATGGATGCAATATATTCATATAACTTTTTTTGATGGGAGGAATATTATGATAGATATAAATATAAGTAAAGTATGTAAGTCATTTGGTTTTGACTTAGTATTAAATAATATAGATATAACAGTACAAAAAGGAGAAAAAGTAGGTTTAATTGGAACAAATGGAAGTGGAAAGAGTACTATACTAAAAATAATCGCAGGCCAAGAAAGTATAGATTCCGGTTCCCTTTCAATAAGAAATAATATAAGTATAGGCTATTTAAGTCAAATACCTGAAGAAAAAGATATAATAGTAAAAGACTATATAAATAGTGCCTTTAAAGAAATAATAGAACTAAAAGAAAAATTAGAAAGATATGAAGATAAACTCTTAACTGAGGATTATAAAGTAATAACAAAGTATATGAATCTGCAAGAGAAGTTTATCTCGCTAGGAGGATATGAATACGAAACAAAGATTCAAAAAATACTACCAGTATTTAATATAACTGAAGAAATGCTAAATAGAAATTTCAATACCTTATCTGGAGGAGAAAAAACCATCATATCTCTAATAAGATTATTATTACAAGAACCAGATGTCTTATTATTAGATGAACCCACTAACCATTTAGATATAAATAAAATGATTTGGTTAGAAAAAACATTAAAGAACTATAAAGACCAACAAAAACAAATAACCGCTATGGAAAATAGTATCAAAAGATTAAAAGAATATGGTAGGCTTTGTGGACCAAGCGGTGGAGAAATATTCTTTAGAAGAGCAGCTAGTATCGAAAAAAGATTAGAAAAACTAAAAAAGTTAGATAAACCAGAAGAAAAGAAAAAACTAAATATGATTTTTGATACCGCTAGTAGATCAGGAAAAGATGTATTAACAATAAATAATCTAAATCTATCTTATGGTACTAAAGAAATATTTAATAATCTTAATCTAAGTATTAAATATCAAGATAGACTATGTCTAGTCGGAGATAATGGAGTCGGAAAATCAACCTTAATCAAAGAAATATTAAAAGGAAATAATAATATAAAACTAGGAAGTAATATCAAGATAGGTTATATTCCTCAAGAAATAGAGTTTGAAGATATTAATTTATCAGTACTAGAAGAAGCTAGAAAATATTTCATTGGACCAGAACAATATTTAAGAAGTGCCTTATTCAAATATCTCTTTGCAGGAGAAAACATTCATAAAAAAATAAAATACTTATCTGGAGGAGAAAAAGTAAGATTAAAAATATTCTGTCTAATTCAAGATTCTTATAACTTCTTAATTCTAGATGAACCAACTAATCACATTGATATTGATACAAGAGAAATGCTTGAAGAGTCACTAAAGGAGTTTGCTGGTACTTATATTATTTGTATCTCATGATAGATATTTCATAAATAAAATAGCTACTAGTATAATTGAAATAAAAAATAATAACATAACTAGATATATTGGAAATTATGATGATTATCGTGAGAAAATAAACAAAATATGATATAATTAAATAGGAGGAAATATGAATAACATACCAAAATTAAAATTTAAATATTTAACTCTTGAAGAAACTATTATTAAAGAAATAAAAGAACAGGAAGAATAGTTTATAAGTAAATGTAATAATAAATAACTTATCCACATAAACTGTTGACATATAAAAGTGTCAATGGTTTTTTATTTGACATAATTTGCATCTTTCTATATAATATAAGCATCTAGAAAGGAAAAATAACATGAAATTAAACATTGACTATGTATCCGATTTACACTTAACTCACTATATAAGTAAAAAAGAAAGCATAACTAAAATAGATAAATTAGTTCAAGATAAAATAAGTATGCAAGTAAAAGGAGATATCCTTATAGTAGCGGGAGATATCGATGAAGATATAAATAGAGTGAGTGAACTATTATATTCATGTTCAAAATATTATAAAAAAGTAATATTTGTCCTAGGTAATCATGAATACTATATACCAGTAATAAAATATATCTATACTGATCCTATGGCAAAAGAATATAACTATAATAGTATGAATAAAGTATATAGATTAAATGAAATATTTAAAGATAATAAAGATATAATCATACTAGATAAAACAAATAATACTAAAGGACTATATACCTATAATACCTTCTTATTAGCGGGAGATACCCTTTGGTATAAACCAGTAACATTAGTAGATAAACTATATAACTATCCTATGCAGAATGATTCAAGATTTATCTTATCAGAATTATCTAAGAAAGATAAAATACAAAAACTACATAACGATAGCATATCTTGGTATAATAACTTACCAAATAATATAGATTTAATAATAACACATGTACCACCATTTAGAAACAAAAGTAATAGTAGGGGTAATAACTCTTGTTATTATACAGAAGTAAAAGAATATAAATCACCAGTATGGATATATGGACATGATCATAAAGAAGAAGATATAATAATAAATAATACAAGATTAGTATCTAATCCATGGGGTTATGATACTAAAGAATTTAAAATAAAAACATTAACATTAACTAAATAATAAACTAAGATATCAAGTCTTAGTTTTAATATGCCTATATATTATCTTTATTATGTCCACTATAAGCCTTACTATGTAAGTCTTATTAGTGTTTAATTAAGCTAAGTAAACTTATCTTAATTAAATGTATCCAAGATACCTATTATATATAAGCAGTAGATATATACTAATATTATTTTAGTATAAAGAAGTAATTATATAAATAAGAGTAGAAAAATAATCGTATAGTCATATATAACAAAAAACTATGATATAATAATTTCAGGTGGTGAGATTATGTGTTTAATATGGAACTTAATAAAAGCATTTACTGATACTCAAGATGATAATAAAAAAGATAATAATGATTTAGAAGTTTGGCAAAAAGAATTAGTAAAAGAAAAGAAGTATGATACATTTAACTTTGAAGAGGAAAAATTAGAAGACGATGACTATTATTCAGAAGATGATGAATAAAAAAAGGTAGTGTAAAAAACTTATTAAAGCACTCAATATATTAAACAAATGATAAAAGTATTTAAAATTATGATATAATTTAATAGAAGGTGAAATAATGATAGCAATGACAAAAGAAGAATTTGCAACATATTTAAGAGATTATTCAATAATGTCTGAATTAATACGCAATCATCAACAGACTAGTATCCGCCAAATATTTCAAAATTTTATGATTACAAATGGCAGATTTGAAGATAATAATCCTGAATATTTTGTAAGAATGATTAGAAGTTACAGTACTTACGTTATAATGAAAAGTTTTTCATATTATGAAGACTTACAAATAAATAGATTGAAAGATGAAAACTTGCATTTTGATGAAATTAAAGAATCAATTTTTGTTAACAAAGAAGATAATAAATATTTTAGTAAGAAATCAATAATAAAATTTATTAGAAATGCATTTAATCATAGTGATGCTGATAAAGAATTATATAAAATATCTAAAAACGGAAAATTTATAGAAATTTATCTTTCATTAGATAATTATATTGATAGAAATGGAAACAGAAAAATTCCAGTTTCATTTCATATAAAAATTAGCATGGAGCAATTAGAAAAAATAAATACATCATTAACAGAAGCTGGACAAAATTTGCTTATGTCGGATTTTAAATATGAAAGAGATTTTGATTTAAATAGAGATACTCCTGAAGAGGCGGCAGAAAAAATAAAATTTAGACACTATTACTTTGATAAGAAAATACCAGCTGATATATTAGATAAAATATCTACAATTGGCGAAGTTGAAGATGTAGATTCTTTATCAAGAAAACAAAAAATAGCACAAATAGAAAACGTATTAAAAAAAGAAAAATATAATATACAGGAATTTAGTTTGGATAAGTTTCAAAAAAAGAGAGCCATAGAATATTTTACTATAATAAAAAAATTAATGGCAAAATCATTGGAGACATTAGGGGAAAACTATTATAAGAATGTAACTAATTATTGCATGTCTAAACTAATTCCTTTGGGAATGTACCATTATGAACAAGTGATATATGAATATCTTTTTTCTGTATGGTATATTGTTGATATTGAAATGACATTTGAGAGTATAAAAAATCAATTTGATAAAATATGTTTTTATAATAGTGAAGTGATGGAATACAGTACTAATTTCGTAAAAGAAAGAACAGAGGCAATAAATGATATATGGACTACACCAGGAAAAAAGCAGATATTAGCATTATTTTCTACTGATACTGAAAGTAGAATAATATATCCTTTATTGATGTATTGTGACTTTGTAATAAACAATATGTCAAAAGATGAATATATACAAATAGGAGACAAATATATTCCACGCGAAAGGATAAGAAATTCCTTAGTTCATGGAAGATGGTACATTGGAACTAATAATAATATAGAATTTTATGATTGCCCAAATGGAAATAATAATGATTATAATTTTAATTTTCATGAAACAATAAATATTAAAGAATTACAAAATTATGTAGAAAGTATTTATAAAAAGGTTTCGGTAATACATAAAAGATAAAACATTACTTAATGAGAAAGAAAGAAAATATGCTTCTCATCATAATACTCATGTAGATTTCTTAATATATAATAAAATAAGTAAAATACCATTACTAGCAATAGAAGTAGATGGATATAAATATCATAAAGAAGATAATAAACAAAAAGAAAGAGATATATTAAAAAATAATATTCTATCTAAATATAATATACCATTAATAAGATTAACTACTAATAGTAGTAGAGAAGAAAGTATTATAAGAAGTAAATTAGATGTGATGGTTAGTAATAAATAATTATATATATTTTATTATGTTCACTATAAGCCTTACTATGTAAGTCTTATAGTGTTAAATTAAGCCCCTTTTTAAGAGTCTCAATTTAATATATCAACCATATCTATTATATATAAGCAATAACTATATACCAATATTATTTTAGTATGGAGAAATTTGTCTAAATTTGTTGATTAAATAAAAATAATTTGATATACTTAAGTTAGTTAAGGAAAGACGCTAGTACAGGTCTATTTAATAGATTTTTTGTGCTATAATTATAAATGAAAGATAGCAGTATTTATTCTTTTTTAGATGGATACTGCTTATTTTTTCGAAGTGAGGTGTACATGAATGAGTAAAAAAGTTTTTAAAAGGAAGGAATTGCAAAATAAAGATGAAATATTTTTTTCATTAGCTCCAAGAGATGATGTTGATGAAAAAAATATATATTTTAATAGTTTTATGGAGGCAATTAAACATAAAAATAAAATAATTGCTTTTACTGGAAGATATGGAATTGGTAAAACTAGTATAATAAATTCAATATTAAAAAAATTAGATAATAGTTACAAAAGTATAAGAATATCATTAGGTAATTATAAACAAGCAACAGGTGATGAAACCAATATTGTTTCTAATGAAATAGAAACAAAAATATTACAACAAATAATTTACACTATTGATGAAAATAAATTGCCATTGTCTAGATTTAAAAGAATTAAATATATTAGTGGATTAAAAAAAATTTCATTAGCAATAATTTCATGTTTCATAATGTTATGTATAAATTTTTATTTTCCAGAGGTTTATGAGGCCATGCTCACTCCATTGTACAATTTTTTTCATCAATACCTTTCTGATAGTATTATCTTTATTATATATTATATATATTTTATAGTTATATTTCTATGCATATATAAATTAATTAGTATAATTCAAATATATATAAATACTTTAGCACTGAAATATAAAGACTTAGAAATTTCATTTTCGAATAATGATGAAAAGTCGGTATTTAATAAATATCTAGATGAAATTGTATATTTTTTTAAACAAACAAAAACTAAAATTCTTATCATAGAAGACTTAGATAGATATGAGAAAATATCATTAGAAATATTTAAAAAATTGAAAGAACTTAATTTCATGTTGAATTCTAATGAAACTATTTCTAAAAATGGTGGTGTAATTTTTATTTACGCTTTGAGGGATGATTTGTTTTTTAATCCGGAGGATCGAGTGAAATTTTTTGATAATATAATACCAGTCGTCTCAAAGTTTTCAAGCCAAAATGCAAAACAATATATAATGGAATTATATAAAAAAATTCAAAATAAATATGAGTTAACAATTAATGAGAATTTGTTTAGCATATTAAGCCTACACATACAAGATAGAAGATTATTAAATAATATTTTTATGGAATTTAAGATGTATATTGATGTATTAAAAGATAATCAGGATATCGACTATACACAATTGTTTGCTATCATTAGTTATAAAAATATCAAACCTTCTGATTTTGATAAAAGACTTGAATATGATGGTGATTTGTATAATATATTTAATTCTAAAAAAGAGTTTATAAGAATGCTAATTAATGAATTAATTGAAAATAATAATCAAATTGTTAAAGAAATTAATGATGCAAAAAGTCAAAAAATTAAGGATTTAAAAGATTTAAAAAAATCATTTTTACTAGACATTTTAAAAAATGAATATTTTAATAATTACATAAATAAAACAAAAATTTATATTGGTGAACAAGAATTATCTCTTGATGGTTTTATTAATTCTGAAATAAATATTGAAGATTTACGAAATAAAGATATTCGCTGTAACTTTTCTAGTTATAACACAAAATCTATTGAAGCAAAAATTAAAAATGAATTTTTAGATAAAGTAGAGAAATTAGATTATGAATTTGAAAAAATGGAAGAAAAAATTATCTATAATAAAGAATTAATAGAAAAATATAAAGAAATGTCTATGGAAGAAATACTGAACATTGATAGTATAAACGAATTGTTAAGTAATGATGACAATTATAAAGAACTACTAAACAATAAAATTCTAATTTCTTTGGTAAAAAATGGCTTTATTAAAGAAAACTATGAAAATAATTTGTCTTATTTTAAGTCAGGGGATTTAACTCAAATGGATTATTCATTCTTAATAATGGTTGATACTAATGAAAAAGCAAATTATAATTATGAATTAAAAAATGTAGAAAAGATTGTTAACATTATTCAAGCAAAAGATTTTAATAAAGAAACAGTTTTAAATTTTTATATATGTGACTATCTAATAAATAATATTTCTTCTCTCAAGCAGCAGAAATTTTACTCTCAATTTAAACAAATGAATAATTATAAACTAAAATTTTTAGATGAATATTGTAATTATAATGAAATTAATTTCACAAAAGTGTTGCAAAAAATATTTGATAACGAATTAATTTTATATTTCTTTAATAATTTAGAAATCATAACTAATAATAAAAAATGGTTAAAATTAATATTAGAAAATATTAAACTTGATTTAAAAGAAAATTGCTATGTAAAATTAAAAGAATTTTTAGAACAAAATGTTGATTTTTTAAATAAATTAAAAATTAATGAAACAAGCATTTTAAACATTAATTATTTGAAACCATCATTTAAAGATTATGATGAAATAGTGGTGGCAATTATAGATATATTTTACAATAACAAATTTTATGTTCCAAATAAATCGTTTTATGATAAATTAATAGATTTGTATGAGATTGATAACTATTATAAAGATGCTGATGTAATAGA
>ERZ827088.2591-NODE-2591-length-18544-cov-8.445508_pt1 | contig 18544 bp, 18 predicted proteins | sample MGYA00519922_ERZ827088 | MGnify/ENA primary metagenome ERZ827088 (study PRJEB31778, sample SAMEA3449254) | human gut metagenome | biome: human gut; feature: human-associated habitat; material: faeces | place: United Kingdom | collected 2010/2012 ...
AAAAGCAACGGAAAGACACGTTGGCAGGCGTGTTTGCCCTTGTCAATCGATGGTACCCTCATCAATTAGAACGCGGCCTGCAGGTCTGCGATACTCTTTCAAAAGAGTTCCTGTATCAGTGTAGGTTGTGGTTCTTTTATTCCTTATGACATATTCTCTGATGAATGTGTTAGGGGATAGATTCCTATTATTAGGGCTATCAGGGGAAATGGGAGTGTTTCTTACTCTGCGTTGGATGCATAGGAGTGTTGGGTCATACTCCTCACCGACAGAGGCTAAGTACCTACGTATATTTTCTTCACCTGAGATTGTAACTACTGTCTCATAGGCATTTTGCTCGGCATCTTGCCCGATTGCGTATGCGGGGAAAGCACAAAGGCTGAACATGGTCAATGCGCTTAAAAACATAGCAATAATTCTTTTCACTTGATTTCCTCCTTGTAATGTTGTGTATGTGTTATGTGTCCTTTCTTCCAAGGTTTCAGCGATTACCTCCTCCCATAGTAGGTTGCAGCGATTAAACTTGTGGCAATCATCAAAAGATATATAACCACAGCAATGCAGATTCCTGATGTCCACATAAATTTCCACGGTTTGCAAATGCAAATGGCTCCAATAACTGTTCCTGCCAGATATAAACCCCAGCTTATAACGCGGCACACGGTATACTTTGTGTTTAGAACATAGCGATGAATAAATAATTGTATATACACTCTCGCTGTAATCGATAGCTCCCAGATTATCATGCATAGGAATACAACAGGTTTTAGACCATAATGGTCAACAAAGCCACCAAACCCAGTAAACCACATACCAGAAGCTAAATCCTGACGATAAATTCCTGTCCCTGCAATTTTAGAAATAATCCAAATTGTCAGAACAGCAATGAAAGCGACCAGCGCCGTGATAAGGCTCACTGTTTCCGGCTTGAGTTGGATAATCTTTTTCACGTTATATTCTTGTACCGAGGAAACTTTTCCGTTTACATCATCAACTGCATCGTTCATAAGATAATCCAAGGAGCAGTCGAAATAGTTGCTGATTTTTATTACGTTTTCCATGTCTGGGATGGCACCCAGTTCCCATCTTGAAACGGCCTGCCGGGAAACATTCAACTTTTCAGCAACTTGCTCCTGAGAAAGGCCATTATGCTTTCTGAGAAATTGCAATTTCTCGCTAAACGTCATTCAACGAACACCTCCTGTTTTTATAGTAATAATACTGGATTATGGCTTCTTTTTCTACCAGACAAAGATGGAATCTGCGCAATTCTGTGTTACATCTCTGCAAGTTGCTCAGTCAGTTCCCCAAAAAAAGTATTAGAGGGAATCCTACCGTGTTATACCGTAGAGATTGGATAGCAAGACCAGCAGAATCCAGCCGCAATAATTTTACCATGTAGTAGGAGAGAGTTTCAATTTGTTGAGTCTATATTTCTGCAACTTTTTTATGAATGCAGCTTGTTTTTGCCGCCTCCCTCGCCGCCTGTTTCCGTTTCTCACTGTACGGCGCGGTCAGGCGGAAGGACAAGCGCCCCTTGCGGATGGTGAACTCCATACAGCCCGTGTCGGGGTCTGCGTCCAGTTGACAGCACTCTGCGGGGTGATGTGCGGCGTAGGCGGCAAGACGGTTTTTAAGGTCGGTATTGTGGGTGCGGATATGGATAAGGGAATCTTTTTCGTCAAATACGATTTCCGTGATTTTCTGCGCTTTTGTCAGTCCTGTTCTCATAAATGGCCTTTCTGCGTCTCCTGCGCGAAGCAGGCGCGATTTTGGGGTATTTTCTCCGGCTCATGACTTGGGAAAAACGGCGATTTTCAAACAGAAACGCGCCGGATGATACATTCCTCATCCGGCGCGCTCACAGCGGCGAATCTGCGATTTTTCCGGCTCTTGACCGTAAAACAGTCAGCTTTGCTCAGAGGTCAAAATCCGGCGTCAGGTCAAGGGCGGCGTACTCCGCGTCGGTAATGTCGCGCAGCTTTGCGAGGGCGCTGTCCGTCAGCTCCCGCAGCTCGGCCTCCTCTGCATCCAGATACCCCCGCATTTCTGTGAGGGCTGCGATCAGGCCCTCGCGGGTGCCTGCCGCGTTATAGATGCTCATAAGGCTGACTTCATCGTGGGTGAAATGCTTGTCGTTCATATCAAAGCTCTCTTTCCGCGCTCCGTTTGGGCGCTGTTTTATTCTTCGCCTGCTCCGGCGTCCTTTCCCTGAGCTTTTCCAGCACGGAGGGCTTCTTCTGTTCGCGGTGGGAGGCCGCAGCCAGCTCCGTCAGGGAGATGGAAAAGCCCGCCTTGACCTGCGCCTCCAGATCGGCCACGGTGGGCTGCTTGGGGCCGTTGTTGATGATGCCGTCGATCATGCCATAGTCGTCCTCCAACAGCATCTCCGCGTTTTTGAGGTAATTCTCCGGCTTCAGGAAATTGGGAAGCTCCCGGAAGCCGATGCTGTCAACGTAATGACAGGATACTACGCCGTTTTGCTTCAAGGCAACGATGTCGCTGACCGACAGGCTGTGTCCCTTGAAATCCGCAGGGTGATCCACATTGAACCGCTGATAAATCATATCCAGATTGGTTTTGTTGTCCCCATAGTCGGCAAGCCCGCCGGTGTAGATCGCGTCGTAGCCGCCGCGCTCCGGCGTGACGCCCTTGCTCTGCAAGTAGTCATAGTTCATGAAGCGGTAAGCGTCCAATTCACCGCCGCGCCGGATCTGATAGATGAGGAAAGCGTCCTGCGGGTTTTCCAGAAACAGCTTTTCCGTGTCTGCCTGTTCGCTCAGCGTCACGACGCCGCGCACCGCGTCCCATTCCTCGCGCTCCACGCCGAACACGCCGGTGTGGGAGGAAATGTCCTCTGCGTCCAGCGCCATGGCCTCGGTGTTGTCGCCGTAGAGCAGGAACACGGGAACGTCCTGCATGAACAGCTCCATGGCGCGCTCCTTTGTCAGCGGCAGCATGGCATTGCCGTCCGTGTAGCCGTACTGATACATTTCCAAAAAGCCGATGCTGGTATCCGGCATGGGATAGCCTTGCTCCAGCTCCGGCAGGGGCGGCAGCTCGGTCATTTTTTCGTCCATTTCCGCCTTAGCCTCCGGCTGCGGCTCCTCCTTTGCCCGCCATTCCTGATGGAACAGGCCGTTGAAGCGTTCCAGAAGCCCATGAGAGCCGTCGTCAATGCCGATCTCGTCTGCCAGCTTGACGAAATCCTCCAGCTCCTTCCGCAGCTCTGCGTCCTCACCGGCAAGCAGCCGGTCCGCCACCGCCTCCGCTTTGGGTCTGTCCGCGCTGTCGGGAATGTTCAGATCCCGGCGCAGGAACGCCGCGTAGTCGGCGGCGAAGGCCAGCGCGTCGGCGCGGGAGGGCGGGATGGTGACAAGCTCGTATTCCGTGTCCTTGGGAAGCTCGATGCCGCGCTCCTTGCAAACCTCCGCGAAATGCTTTTCCACGTCGGTGATGATGCCGTTTGCGGTTTTGCTGATGGTGTCCAGACTGGCGCGGAACTCCGGCAGCTCGGCGTTTTTTGACCATGTTGCCACATAGCCGAAGCTGTTCGCGCCGGTTTCAATGCCGAAGTAGGCGCAGACCATGAAGGAGATGCTTTCGGCCTCCACTTCTTCTGTATTGCGGCTCTTATGCCTGCGCTCCGCTGCCTGCTGCAAGCCGTAGTTGTGGAGCTTGGCGTGGGCGATCTCATGGACGGCGGCGGATACCGTCTGCACCTCGCTCATACCCTCCCGCAGCGTGATGCTCTGGGATTTGGGGCTGAAATAGCCGTCCATATCCGCAGACAGCGGCTTGAACTCCACCGGCACGGGAGAGGAACGGCGCAGCGCCTCCATGAACGCCTCATAATTCTCCACGCTGCCGGTCAGGTTGGCGACGGGGCTGGCCACGCGCTCCGGCAGCGGCTTTCCGTCCGTCTGGGCGTAGTCGAACACCTTCACCGGGCGGAACATGGGGATCTCGATCTCCTTTTCCTCGGTGATAATGTTGCCGTCCGCGTCCAAAATGGGCAGTCTGGTGTCCGGGTCGAGCTTTTCCTGCTCGATTTTCTTCTTATACGGCGTGGGCGCGATGATGGTGATGCCCTTCTCGCCCCGCAGCACATGGCGGGAGAACTTGTCCCGCCAGCGGTTGTAGCCCGCCACAAGTGTGGCGTCCGGGCGCTGCAAGTGGATGAGCGCCTGATTGTTGAGGGAATAGTTGTGAAACCGGCTCATGGTGCGCAGGTAATTGCGGTACTTTTCCATATCGCCGGATTCAAAGATGTCGCGGATACCCGCCTCGATGCGGTCGGTGATCTCCTTGAGCTGTTCTCTGTTTTTACCGGGCTTCTCTGGCATTTTTGCCTCCTTTCATCAGGTCGATACGCAGGAGCTGAAGCCCCCGCGAAAGATATTCCCGTAAATCCGTTTTTCCGCAGAGATAGCGGATGTCGCCTGCCTTGTCCTGCTCACGCAGCGTCCACAGGTCCGCCGCCCACCGGACAAAAACCGCGTCCGGCGCGTTGAAGGGCTTTTTGCGGCGAAGATAGAGGCTGTGCCGCCCCAGCACCATAAGCGTGCAGACGGTATTGACCACATCGAGAGAACATTCGTTGAGAACGGCGATCCTCCGTTCATAGGAGGCCGCTTCCAGCAGCTCGCGCAGCGCAGGCTTGGCATTTTCAATCAATGCCGGATAATCCGCTCTTGTCGGATACGGAGATTTTCGTGTCATAGGCACTTCCTTTCATTTCATGGGCTGTTTACCCCTAAAATGGCAGCGCCCGCGCAGGGGTAGGCTTTCCTGTGCGGGCGCTCGGTTCTTATTCATTTTCGGAGTATATACTCCTTGCGGGCGGCGTATATCCGGCGTTTTTGGCGCGTTCGCTGGCGGCCCTGCGCCGCTCGTCGCTGAACGGCTCCCGGACGCTGACGCAGCTTTTCGGCACGGCGTAGCTGACCGCTCCGGCATGGACGGCCTTATCCGGGTACACCTTGTCCGGGTATTTCTCCGCAAGGCGCTTGAGCTTGCGCTTCAGCTTGGGGTCGTGGGTGTAGATGCTGGCGGTGGATTCTTCCTCGTTGTAGAGGATGATACTTTCCTGCTCCAGCTTGGAGAGCTTCATGTCCTCGCCCCCTTGTCAAATTCCAAACGGAAGCGGACGCTCTCGCCGGTATCCTCCAGCACGGCGGTGGCGTCGTAGGTGCCGCCGGTCTTTTCGGAGTAGAGGCCGGTGAGCTTCACACGCCCGTCTGCCAGCAGCGCGGCGGCTACCTTTTTTGTCAGAGCGGCGCGCTTGGCGGCAAAGAACTTATTGTCCCGCCACAGCCCGAAGCGGCAGTCGTTTTTCTCGCAGAAGAAGCCCTTTTTGCTCTCGGTCACGTCGCCGCCGCAGCGGGGGCATTTGCCGATGACCTCACGGCCGGAGGGGAACAGCACCTCCGCGCCGGAGATGACCTGATAGGTTTTCACCAGCTCCGTGAGCATATCCGCAATGCCGGTCATAAACTCGTCCGGGGACAGCTCGCCGCGCTCCACCTGCTGCAAGCGGTATTCCCATTCGGCGGTGAGAAGCGGGGACTGGAGCTGCTCCGGCAGCACGGTGATGAGGGAAACGCCGGTATGGGCAGGCACAAGGCTGACGGCCTTTTTTGCCCTTTTGCGCTCCACAAAGCCCGTGGCTACCAGCTTTTCGATGATGGCGGCGCGGGTGGCGGGTGTTCCCAGCCCCTTTCGTTCCGCTTCTTCCGGCATAACTTCCTTTCCGGCAGTCTCCATGGCGGAGAGCAGCGTATCCTCCGTATAATGCTTGGGCGGCGTGGTCTTGCCCTCCTTTACGGCGGCTTTGGCGCAATCCAATACCTGCCCCTCCGACAGCTCCGGCAGTGCGGCGTCCCGCTTTTCCTGCGCGAGATACCGCTTCCAGCCGGTATCAAGGACGGTTTTGCCCTTGGCGGTGAACTCGGTGCCGCCGCACTCCAGCGTAACTGTGGTTTCCGCATAGCGGTGGGCGTCACTGACCGCTCGGAGAAGCTGCCCCGCCACAAGGCGCAAAATCTCGCGCTCTCCCAGCGGCAGGACGGAGGTATCCGCCTTGCCCGCGCTGGCGGTGGGGAGAATGGCATGGTGGTCGCTGACCTTGCGGCTGTCGCAGACCTGTCTTGCGTTCACGCCCTCCGGTGCGGTGGTTTCGCAGATGGCGGCGGCAACGGCTGCAAGCTCCGGCACGGAGGCTTCCAGATCGTCTGTGAGGAAGCGGCTGTCCGTGCGGGGATAGGTGCAGAGCTTTTTCTCGTAGAGGGCTTGCAGGTAGTCAAGCGTCTGCTGTGCGGTATAGCCGAGGCTGCGGTTGGCCTCCCGCTGGAGCGCGGTCAGGTCGTAGAGCAGCGGCGCTTTCTCCGTTTTCTCCGTGCGCTGCACCGCCTTGACCGTGACCGGCTGACCGGCGCAGGCGGCGGCAAGGGCGTCCGCAGCTTCTTTGTTTCTGAGCTTTTCGGACACGGCGGCAAAATCGCCGCAGCGAAGATTTACCGTGTAAAAGGCTTCCGGGCGGAACGCCCCGATCTCCGCCTCCCGCTGGACGATAAGAGCCAGCGTGGGCGTCATGACGCGCCCCACGTTCAGAGTGCGGTGGTAGAGGACGGAAAACAGGCGCGTGGCGTTGATGCCCACCAGCCAGTCCGCGCGGGCGCGGCAAAGGGCGGACTGATGCAGCCCGTCGTACTCCCGTCCCGGACGAAGGTCCGCAAAGCCCTTTTTGATGGAGGCGTCCTCCATGGAGGAGATCCAAAGCCGCTTCATGGTCTTTGTGCAGCCCGCCAGATAGTAGACGGTGCGGAAGATCAGCTCCCCCTCGCGCCCCGCGTCGCAGGCGTTGATGACCTCGGTCACGTCCTCCCGGCGCATGAGGTCCCGCAGCAGCTCGAACTGTTTGGCTTTGTCCGCTTTCAGCGTGAAGCGCCAGTTTGCGGGCAGGATGGGCAGATCGTCATAGCGCCACTTGGCGTACTTTTCATCGTACACATCCGCGCCCGCCAGCTCCGCCAGATGCCCGTAGCACCAGCTTACAAGGTAGCCGTTTCCCGAAAGATAGCCGTCGTTGCGTTTGGTCGCGCCCAGCACGGCGGCGATGGACTGGGCGACGGAGGGCTTTTCCGCGATCACTAATTTATGGTGTGTCATATTCATTTTTCTCCTTTTCTGCATAGCAAAAAGCAGCCCCGAAGGACTGCTTTTCGTGTCTGTTTTTCCAATCGTATGTGGGTCAGGGCCGTTCAAGGCACCGCTTCCGGTATCGCTCGGCAGCCTCGGCAAAGGCTTTGCGCTCGGCGTCGGTTGGGTCCCGTGTTCCATCCAAAAGGCGGCACTGTTCATAGCTTTCCACCGCGCCGGTCAGCCTGTCCAGCAGCGCCTCCGGCGTGAGGCAAATCTCAGCGGTGTCCCAATTTTCACGCCTGTCATCCCATGTGAGGTAGGTATAGCCGTGCCGGGTCGGCACCACCTCCACGCCGGTATCTTCTGTAAGGTGCTCCCTGAATGCCTCCAGCACCCGTTCAAAGCTCAGCATCCGTATCACATCCTTTTCCGCTGCATTTGGTCTTTCATGGGTACATTGTAGCATCGGTGGGAGAATGCGGCAAGGGTCGGGGTCCTAACGCTCCGGCGCTTTTGCCCGCAGTTTCTCCCGCAGGTCGGTGTCACGGTAGCAGGGACGGAGGCAGACGGTGCCGTAGCGGGAACAGCCGCAGCAGAAATGCCCCTCCGGGGCAGGGGTGCGCGGCGTTTCCTCTTTTCCCGGATAGGGGCGCTGCATCATCAGCCGCTCCAGCGGGTTTTTGGTGAAAAGGGTCATGCATCCGCGTCCTCCGTTTCCTCCGGCTCGTCCGCATCGTCCTCGTTTTCGTATTCCTCATCTTCATCCTCATCGCCGTAGTCGTAATCGTCCAAGTCCACAGGTCCCTTTGTGTCGGGCTTTTTCTTACGGAGCTTAAACCAGTACAGCGCGCCGCCGCCCGCCATCAGGAGCAGCAGCACAATCACAACAAGACCGCTGCCGGACTTCTTTTCGCCGCCGTCCTTGTCGGGGCTGTCGCTCGTATCCGGCGTCGGGTCGGGTTCCGGCGTCTTTTCCGTAGCCTTTTCCTTGCCCATGCACTCCGTCATATTGGTCTTGCAGACTGCGCAGGCGGTGTTGACCGCACCTGCCTCGCACTTGTCCTTGCAGGAGCAGACAGGGGCGGAATCCTCGTCGATGAGTGCAAGCAGGTCGCTTTCGTCCACAAGGTTCAAAAAGTAGGTTTCATACTGATCTCCGTCCTCATCCAGCGGCTTATCATAGTCGATCACCAGATAGAGCGTATGACCGTTGCGGGTTTCCACCGCGATGAACTGCTTGTTGGTGTGCTTGTCGTAGAGCAGGTCGCGGGTGACGGCGCTGCCGTTTTGGGAAAAGCCCGTCCCTTTCTCAATGGCGACAGGCGCGGCGGTACCGGCGGGCTCCTGTGCTTTCGCCGGCTCGGCGGCGGCGGGCGTCTGTGCCGCAGCGGTCTTTCCCGTGCTGCCGGAGGCGTTGGAGGGCTTTCCTGCACCGGTATTGCTGCCGTTGCTGCCGGTATTGCCGCTGCTGCCGGTATTGCCGGAGGGCTGCTTCCTGCAATCGCAGTCTGCGGGACAATGGGTGCTGTGCTGCTCCGGCGTGGGGCTGGGCGCAGGCGTTTCCTTTTCATAGAAGGGGTTGGCGATCACCACATAGCCCGTGCGGTTGCCTGCATTGTCCACGCCCATGATGTAAAAGTGGGAATCCCGCGTGTTTTTGTCAATGCGGACGCTGAACTCGCCGTTTTGCAGGGTGGTATAAAGCTCATCGTTCACATAGACCCCGGCTATGCCAGAGAGGGTGTCGGCGGCCTCCACGCGCAGCAGCGTACCGCTGACGCCTGCGCGAAGGACCGGCGCTTCAAGGTCTATGCAGCGCAGCTCCAGCGTCAGCGTATGCTCCGTGCCGTAGGGGTCGGTGACAAAGAAAAACACGATACCGTTGTCCGGCACCGTGTAGCGGGCGAGGCCGTTGTGGGCAAGCTGCTCCGTCAGGTCTGTCCTTTCGGCGGTTTCCCGAAGCGCCGCCTCTACCTTCTGCCAGCCCGCGTTGTTTTTGTCCCTGATGCGGACCGTAACCGTCACCGGCGCGTTGTGCCAGCCTGCCGGAATATCCGCATCCAGCGCGTATTCCGCCTCCGGCTGCGGCGTTTCCGTCGTTTCAGGCGGCGCGGGAGCCGGTTCCTGTGTGTCCGGCACTTGCTCTGCCGGAGGGGACCCCGGCGTTTCTTCGGGCGTGGCGGAAGGCTCGGCCTCCACGATCTCCGGCGTGCTTTCCGGCGCGCCGCCTGCCGGGGCGTCCACCATATCCGTCGCCAGCGCCATGCCGGACATGGTGAAAAACATCATCGCAAGGCAAAGGACGGCGGCAACTCCGCGCAGCAGCCGGTTGTTATTCATCTTCATGCACATAGTCCGTATCCTCCTTGGTACTGGGTGTGATAAAGGGCGTGCCGCCCCTTTTGAGCTGTGTGAGAAACTGGGCCAGCTCCTCCATGCTCATGCCGGTGGCGCGGGCAAGGCCGATGATGTCGGTATTCTCCAGCTCGACGATGCTCTCGTCAAGCTCCCGGTTGCGGGACTGGAGGGCGGCGATCTTTGCGTCGTTTTTCGCACGTTCAGCCTTGAGCTTTATAATCTTAGGGTTCATTTTTTTCTCCTTTCAGTGAGATCAGGGCGGGGACAGCCGCCCGTATGCAAGGAAATGGGATTGCCAATAGCTTGAATTGAGGCTTGTGTACTGGATGGGGTCGCCGCAGTGAAGCATCATGTTGTTTCCCACATAGATGCCCACATGGGACGCGCCGGTGGTGTCATAGGTGCCTTGGAAGAACACCAGATCGCCGGGGCGCAGGTTGGCGGCGGATACCCTTGTGCAGATGCCCAGCAGCCCCGAAGCGCCCAGCCGCCCGAAGCTCCAGCCCACGCCGCAGTTGTTGTAGACGTAGCTGACGAAGCCGGAGCAGTCGAAGGAGGTGGCAGGACTGCTGCCGCCCCAGACGTAGGGGTAGCCGAGATACTTCTCCGCCTCCTTGATGATGGCGGCGAACTGCGCGTCCTCCAGCGCTTCCGGGGGTATCTCGTACTTCTCATAGTCGGCGGTGTAGTATTTCCCGATGTACTCCGAGCCGCCGAACAGGTCCGGGCGGTTGCCCAAAGTAGCCATATACATGGCGTAAAGGGAGAGCTGATCCTGCGACATGATATAGACCGGCACATGGGAGAGGTTGAAGTTTTCAAGCTCCACGGTGCAGATGTAGTAGGTGTACGGCACCTGCACGGTGTATTCATAGCTGTGCAGATTGCCCTCCGCATCTGTATAGTAGCCGGTTCGGGTTTCCGTGCGGTATCTCGTTTCCGTGGTGACGGTTTCCGTTAGGATGTACTGCTTTTCAAACAGCATCTCCAAGATGCCGCCGACCTCGGCTATCGTCCACTCTTTTCCTTTCAGGGCGGTGACGGCGGAGATCAGCACATAGGGGTCATGCTCGATGTCGTCCAGATCAAAATGGTACTCATCGTAGTCATGGGTGCTTTCGTAGGTGTCGAGATACTGCTGCAATTCCGCTTCCATGGCGCAATATTGCGCCTCTGCCGCCAGCATATCCGCGTCCTCACTGGGGTAGGTGGATACGTTGATGCCGGTGGCTCCGCCCTGAATCAGCAGGGAGCAGGAGGACACGGTGCAGAGGATAAGGACGATTATTGCCGCGATGCCGCCCACGATAAGAAAGCCCTTTTTGTGACGGGCGATGAACTCGCCGGCTTTCTTTGTGTTCTCCGCGGCTTTCCGCGCCGCCTTTGCCGTGGCTTCGGAGGCTTTGACCGTATTCCCGGCGCTTTTTCCGGCTTTGGCGGCGGCGTACTCCCGCTTGATGGCCTGCTTCTGCTGCCAGCGGGAGTAGGGATTGCTGGAAAACTGCGGGTCATGGTGCTGTGCCGTTTTGTCCAGCGCACGGAGGTTGGCGCGGTCTGCCTTGGCCTCGGCGCGGTCTGCGCGGCGGTAGGGCTTCTCCTTGTGGGAGCGGTGGGCGTGCTGTGCAAGGCGCACGGCGCGCTCCGCCGCCTGCTCGACGCCGTGGGCGCTCTCCACACCCACATTGTCCTGCTCATGCTCCCGAATCTCCCTGTGGACGGCGGATAGTGCCGCCGCACCGGGCGCGTCCCGCAGGGCGTGGGTGAGCTTGGAGGGCGGTCGCTTCTTGTCCACCTCCTCAAAGGAAAGGCGCGTTGTGACCGTGCCGGTTTTCGGGTCAACGACGCGCTGCTTTTTCTTTACGGTTTTCTTGGGTATCTTCGTCTCGGCTTTTTCCAGCTTTTGATAGGCTTTATCCGCTTTTTTGACGGCCTTTTTCAGTTCCGGCGCTGTCCGCTCCTCCTGCGTGAACAGCAGCCGGGGCGAGCGTTTGCTCATGGGCTTCACCTCCGTTCGGGGCATACGGCACGTCGAGAAAGTCCAGCACCTTACCGCAGCCCAATTTATGGATACAGAAATCGTATTGCTTCGGATGTGTCAGCGCCATGCTCTGAAAGCGGTTCGGCTTCTTTTCCAGATGAACGCCGAACATACAGAACATACAGCCGGTGCGCTTCGCGCCGGTGGTGGTCAGCCTGCCGTTTTCCTCCACGATCTCGCCGTAGACGGAGGCATACGGGATGCCGGTCATTTTGAGATAGGCCAGCACATCCTGCTCTGTCCAGAAAGACATGGGCTGAGAGGTGGGGTCCCGCTTGTGATAGGCGTTGCATCCGATTTTGAGATAGACGCTCTGGCGGCGTGCGCTCTCACAGGCCATGGTCGCAATGATCTGCTTTCTACCGGTTTCCCGGTTATATCTGTGCAGGGGACGCTCCTTCATGATGAAACAGCACTGATCGGAAACGAAAAACGGCGCATCCAGCAGGATACGCCATTTCATGTATCGTTCATTGTATTTTGAGGGCGTACCGTCACGGTTTAATCCGTTCAGGTGGCAGAGCGCCCATGTGCCGCCCCTTCGGGCGTAGCGGATGCGCCGTGCCACGTCCTTGGAAACGACGGGATAGCCGTATTCCGATATGACCTTGGAAAAGGGCATCTCCGGGCGCAGCCATGTTACATTGGGAACGGTTTTGACAAACTCCCGTATCTCCGGGTATTCCAGCCCCGTGTCCACAAACACGGCGGGAATGTCGGGGAACGCCCGCCGCGCAAGGTCCAGCAGCACGGTGCTGTCCTTGCCGCCCGAAAAGGAAACGGCGACCTTGCCGCCGTAGTGGTGATACCACTCGATGATCTTCGCCTGCGTCACGCGAATTTTCCGCTCCAGCGGCCACGCCTGCATGACGCTCAGATCCTGCCGGGTGTAGGCGTTCATACCGCAACACCTCCGATCCGTTTCTCTGCCAGCGTACAGTATTCCGGGTTCAGCTCGATGCCGATGTAGTGCCGTCCGAGCTGCTTTGCCACCGCCGCCGTAGTGCCGGAGCCGAGGAAGGGGTCCAGCACGACGCCTCCGGGCGGGCAGCCCGCCAGCAGGCAGGTTTCCGCCAGCTTTGGCGGGAAAGCGGCGAAATGCCCGCCCCTGTACGGCACGGTGTTGATCTGCCAGACGTCGCGCTTGTTGCGAAGCTGTGGAATATCTGCATCCGTATAGGTTCCGGCAGCTCTTGGCAGATTGATTTTCTGGATATTCTGCTGTCCGGGAATGATACTTCCGTGCTTGGTAGCCGTGCTTCGTGCGCCTTTCATGCGCCGTACCGTCGTTTCCGCAACCGGCTCCGCGATGGCGGCAGCATCGTAATAGTAGCGGCGGGACTTGGACAGCAGGAAAATATGCTCATAGCAGCGGCTTGGCCTGTCCTTGGTGCTTTCCGGCATGGGGTTCGCTTTCATCCAGATGATGTCCGAGCGCAGATACCAGCCGTCTGCGCGCAGCGCAAAGGCAAGCAGCCACGGCACGCCGATCATGTCCTTTGCCTTGCAGCCCTCCACCTTGCCGTTGAGGGCGACCGCCTGCCCCGTCCTGCCGTTGGGGTACTTGGGGTCGAGGGCTTCGCCCTGATTGCCCTTTCCGGCATAGGTGTCCGCGATGTTCAGCCAGAGGGTGCCGTCCGGCGTGAGAACGCGCCTGACCTCCCGGAAAATGGAAGTCAGGCGCTCCACATACAGCGCCGGGGTTTCCTCCCGCCCGATCTGCCCGTCCACGCCGTAATCCCGCAGTGCGTAGTACGGCGGCGAGGTGATGCAGCAGTTTACGGAGCTGTCCGGCAGGGTTTTCAGCACGGTCAGGGCGTCGCCGCAGTAAATGCGGTCAGCCTGCATAGTCGAACTCATCCCTTAGAAGCGTGGTAAGCCCCTCGACAGCCGTGAGGATGTCCCTGCACACGCCGGTCAGCTCAGATATGGCCGGTTCTCCGTCATACTCAAATACGTCGGCGTCCTCATTGTCCTCGTCCACCTCACGCTCTGCGGCGTATTCGCGCTCCATGCGCTCGGCATACTCGCAGCAGCGTTCGCCGGGGCAGCAGGGATTATCCGCAGGGACGTAACCGGCGTATTCCGGCTCGATCAGGTCGTTTTCGATGAGGTCGGACAAGTCCGCAAGGTCACGGGACTTGAGGTAATTGAGCGCCCTGCCCCAAGAACTGAACATCTCCTCGCAGCGCTCGTCAAAGTCGAGGGTGGATCTGCGTACAAGGTCCAGATAGCCGTCCTTCTCGGCTCCGTTTTTGATGTAGTGCATGAGGATGGTCGCCATCCACAGCAGCTCCAGCTTTTCCTCGATGTGGCGCAGGTAGTCCTCGCCGTGGATCAGGTACAGATTTTCTTTTTCCATTGTGATGCTCTCCTTTATATTATTTATGGTAGAATCAGGTCAGGCGATCTCACCCAGCATGGTGAGAAACAGCGACTTGCCCTTGGGCGTGACAAGGGTATATACCCCCTGATGCCCGTTGACGGCGATATAGTCCTTTACGAAGAACAGGCCGTCGCTGGCGGGCTTGGCGTAGGGTAGGAGCGTACCGGAGGGCGCGCGATAGAGATAGCGCTTGCGGATGAGGAACGAAGTGAACATTTTCTCCGGCACCTTCAGCTCCTTTGCGGTGGCGCGGAGATTGGTGCAGCACTCCGGGTGAATGAAGGCGTCGTAGAAGTCCGCCTTGGGCTTTGCCAGCCGCAGCTCCTGCTGAAGCAGCTCGTTCTTCCGCTGTTCCTCCAGCATCCGCTGCGCCATGAGCAGCACCAGCTCCGGGTTTTCCAAGACCTGCTCCAGCACGGATTTTGTCATGTATGCGCCGTGCTTGCGGATGGCCGGAATGACCTCATGGGTGATCCAGCGCTTGAACGCCTTTGCCTCCGGCTTGCGGGAGGTGATCACCAGCGAATACAGTCCGGGTTCGTTGATGATTGCCATGCGCTGTTTCCCGCCAAGGGTATCAATAGTACTGATACCCTTTTCATCATCATCCAGACGCTCAACCGTCATGCTCGGATTCCCCAGTTCCAGCGCTTTGCACACATCCGCCGCTACAAACCACGGCTCGCCGTTGAGGTTCAGCGTTCGCACCTTTCCAAAGGCTTCGTTTTCAAAAATCATCAGTTTGTTTTCCATCGTGCAATTCCTTTCTTGTTTTGTTATGCAGTCTGCTCCTGTGGCTTGGTGGTGAGCAGGTCATAGAGTTCCCCGCGGGGGAAACGGTCTACAAAGGGCAGGATAACGTTGCCATAAAAAAGCAGCCCTTCGCCTTCACCGCTGTGGGTGACATACGAGAGCTGATGCGGAGAGATATTGAGCTGTTTTGCGAGAATCTGCCGGTCGCCGCTGGCCTGATTGAGCATGAGGATGAAATCGCTGTTTTCAAAGATGTTCTCCACCTCGCGGGAGGAGAGCAGGTCTTTGACATTCTGCGTGATGCCGGTGGGGATACCTCCCCACTTGCGGAAGCGCTTCCAGATTTCCACGGTGTAGGCCGCCGTCTGCTCCTCGCGCAGCAAAAGGTGCATTTCGTCAATGTAGTAGCGGGTGGATTTGTGGGCTTCCCGGTTGACGGTCACTCGATTCCACACGGCGTCCTGCACGATGAGCATCCCGATCTTCTTGAGCTGCTTGCCCAGCTCCTTGATGTCGAAGCTGACGATGCGGTTGGCGATGTTGATGTTGGTGCGGTGGTTGAACACGTTGAGAGAGCCGGAAACGTAGATTTCCAAAGCCGTGGCGATGTACTGCGCCTCCTTTTCCTCCTGACGGCGCAGCTCGTTATACAAGTCCTCCAGAATCGGCATATTCTCCGGCACAGGGTCGCTGAGATAATCCCGGTACACCATGCGCACACAGCGGTCGATGATGGTCTTTTCCACCGGCATGAGGCCGTCCTTGCCGCCCACGATCAGCTCGCACAGGGACAGGATGAAGTCGGATTTCAGGCTCAGCGGGTTTTCATCGTCGCTGTAATTCAGGTTCAAATCCATGGGGTTCAGGTAGTCGGTGGAGGTAGGCGAGATCTTCACCACCTGCCCATGCAGGTGCTCCACCAGCGGCCCGTACTCCGCCTCCGGGTCGCAGATGATGATATCGTCGTTTGTGACGAGGAACACGTTGGCGATCTCCCGCTTGGCGGAGAAGGACTTGCCGCTTCCGGGCGTGCCCAAGATCAGCCCGTTGGGGTTTTTCAGCAGCTTTCTGTCTACCATGATGAGGTTGTTGGAAAGGGCGTTCAGCCCGCAGTACAGGGCTTCCTTGCCGTCCTGAAACAGCTCCTGGGTGGTAAACGGCACGAAAATCGCCACGCTGGAGGTGGTCAGCCCCCGCTGGATTTCAATCTGGTTATACCCCAGCGGAAGCGCGGACATGAAGCCCTCCTCCTGCTGAAAGTCCAGCCGCGTGAGCTGGCAGTTGTACTTCTGGGCGATGGAGCCCGCCTGAAAGACGTTGTTGCCGAGGCGCTGCCTGTTGTCCGCCACGTTCACCACAAGGAAGGTCAAAAGGAACATGCGCTCGTTGCGGCTTTGCAGCTCCTGCAAGAGCTTTTTCGCCTCCGTGCCGTAGGTGGCGAGGTCGGAGGGGATAATATCCATATCGTAGCCGGAACGCACCGCCTTTTTCTGCTCCTCGATGGTCATCTTCTGCAAATCGGTGATCTTGCGCTTGATGGTCTTGATGGCCTTCACCTGATCCACGGACTGGACGTGCATACTGACGATGAGGGAGCTTTCCATATCGAGAAAATCCGCCAGCATCCGGTCGTTGAGTTCGGGGGCTAAAATCTGCAAGAAGGATACGCAGCCGGTCTTGCTGCCCACGCCGAAGCTGCTGCCGGTCTTGAACTCAAAGGCGCTGGGCGCGATAAAGTCCTTCACCGACAGCCCGGAGGGAGCCAGCCAGTCCCAGGAGAAGCGGAAGGGCTGCGGCTCGTCCATGTGGAGCATCCCGTGCAGCAGGCGCAGGCGCTCCATCCCGTTCAGGGCTTCCGTCTGCACGCCCAGACGGCGGAAGTTGTTGAGGATATCCGTCTCGATGCGCTCCAATCGGGGCTTTGCCGCCTTCAGGCCGTCCGCCTCCACGCCGAAGGTCAGGTACTTGGTCTTAATAAGCCCGTTGTTGCCTCTGGCAAGCTGGCTTTGCAGCATCCCGGTGTACTCGGTGCGGAGCTTGTCGAAGCAGTCGCCCTGCAAGGGGATGGCGATGCGCCGGGCGTAGGTATCCCGCGTGGCGGAGAGGTTGATGAAGGAGAGCTGGAAGCGGATGGAGGAATCAAAATAGTTGAGGAAGTCGCACCAGCCGTCAAAGATCGCGGTCTTGTCCTCGTTCTGGTTGAGCTGGTAGTTGATATCCTGAAACTGCACGGTTTTCGTGTAGTAATTGTCCGTCACGCGGCACACGCCGTCTGGATACATCCGCTGAAAGGGGATGCTGTCCTGGGCGGACTTCTTTCGCTTATCCTGACGCTTGGCTCTTGCAATCGCCGCGTCGATCTGCTTTCGCTCGGCTCGTGTGAGCTTTCTTGCGGGGGTTTTGTTTGTGGACAATCGCGTAGACCTCCTTATCCAAAATATCCTGCCGGTTCAGCAGGTCGTAGAAATTGTTCGTCCTGTACGGGCGCTGTTTGGGGCGCAGGAAGCACACCTGCACGATGTTGCGGATGAGCTTCTCCGGCGGCTGACCGTTCTTTTCATACATGGCCAGCAGGAAGAAGGGCAGCATGACCAGCATCATGCAAAGAGCCGCCGCGCTGCTGCCGATATGCCCCTTGAGCAGAAAGAAAAGCGGTACGCCGATGAGCGCGCCGCCGCCGAAGCACAGAATCTGCCGTTTTGTTAAATTGAACATGACCTTGGTTTTCACCGCGTTCAAGTCCTTGGGTACGGGAACGTATGCCAAATTTCATCACCTCCGTCAGTGAGCGTGGAACAGGCTCCTGGCAAGGGAGCTCGTCTTAAACAGCGTGAAGCACAGCAGCACCGTATACCCCATGCACGTCCATATGGCCGCCGAGACGCTGCTCTCCACCACGATGTTCTGGATCAGCACCGCGTAAATCGCCACGCAGACGATGATGAGGAAGCCCTGAAAGCCCAGCGCCAGCAGGCTTCTGAGGTAATTCTGGCCCATCTGCCCCCATTCCCGGTTGGCCATGGTCGCCATGGGGATGGGCGCGATGGAGGTCACGCAGTAGATCTCGATCATTCTGCCGTAGCAGATGATGAAGATGCAGAAGGTCAGCGCCCACATGGAAAGATGCACGACCACGGACTCCAGCCACAGCCCCAGCAGCGACCAGACCTCCATTTCCGCGAGCGCAGCTTCAAATCCCGCGATATGCTCGTTGAACGTCAGGGACGTGTCCGATATGATGATGCCCGACGCGCTGTTGACAACGCTCTGAGCCGCTTCGAACACGCCCATGACAATGTTCCAGGTATTGGTGACAATGAGCACGGCGCAGGCGGTCTTGAATATCCATTTGAAGAACATCCAGGTGTCCACGTCGTGCATATTGTTCTTTTCCGTAATGAGCTGAATCAGCTCCAGCGTCATGACAAAGGCCAGGACAACGCCCGCGATGGGCAAAATCACATTGTCCGACAGCGTTCGGATCATGCCGTAGACGCCGCTGTTCCAGCCCTGGGGCGTAGCGCCCACCTGTCCGGCGATGCCCGCCACGCGGCTGTTCACGTTGTCAAACAGTCCGTTCACGTTGTCCATGATGCCGCTGACCAGCAGCTCCTTCAGCCATTCGGTGAATTTCTGCCATATCAAATCCAATGGGCTTTACCCTCCTTTCCCGCAGCGCCCGCCCTGGGGGCGGACGCCGCGAAGGATTTGTGCGGGCGATTAACCGAACAGGCCGGAGAGCAGGGGAACGAGGATGACGCCGATGAGCGCCACGCCGCCGCCCGCCATGAGCTGTTTCATGCCCTGGCTCTTTGCTTATGTGTGATAAAGAAGTAATAGAAGTGTAAAAAATTTTGCCGTTCCTA
>ERZ827088.2594-NODE-2594-length-18524-cov-3.665548_pt1 | contig 18524 bp, 17 predicted proteins | sample MGYA00519922_ERZ827088 | MGnify/ENA primary metagenome ERZ827088 (study PRJEB31778, sample SAMEA3449254) | human gut metagenome | biome: human gut; feature: human-associated habitat; material: faeces | place: United Kingdom | collected 2010/2012 ...
CGCGAACGTGTTTCTCGTTATAGAGACGATCGGCGGCTGCGGCGCGGCGCTCGAGTATGTCCGCCGCGCGCTTGCCGCAGGCAAGCACGTCGTAACAGCCAACAAGCAGCTCATCGCCGAGCACGGCGCGGAGCTGCTGGCGCTTGCGAAGGCGAATGGCGTGAGCCTTCTGTTTGAGGCCTCCGTCGGCGGCGGCATTCCGGTGCTGCATCCGCTGAGCCAGTGCCTCGGCGCGAATGAAATTTATGAAGTGCGCGGCATTCTGAACGGCACGACCAACTATATCCTCACCCGTATGATCCGGGCGGGGCTGAGCTTTGACGACGCTCTGAGGGAGGCTCAGGCCAACGGCTACGCCGAGCAGGACCCGACCGCCGACGTCGAGGGCATCGACGCCTGCCGCAAAATCTGTATCCTCGCGTCCCTGGCCTTCGGCCGGCATGTGTACCCCGACCAAGTCCACACCGAGGGGATCTCCCGGGTCAGTGCCGCCGACGTGCAGTACGCCGCCGCCTGGGGCGGCGCGGTCAAGCTGATCGGCCGGGCGGTCCGGCAGGCGGACGGACGGCTCTACGCCGTCGTCTCCCCCATGCTGCTGAAAAAGTCCAGCCTGCTCGCGGACGTCAGCGGCGTGTTCAACGGGATCATGGTGCGGGGCGACGCCATCGGCGATGTGGTGTTCTATGGCCAGGGCGCCGGCAAGCTGCCTACCGCCTCCGCCGTGGTGGCCGACGTCATCGACATCGCCAAGGATCTGAAGCGGGATCACCGCAACGAGTGGGGCCCCGGCGCTCCCGACCTGGTGGTCTCCTCTGACATCGTCACCTCCCGGTGGTATGTCCGGGCCCAGGCCCCCGTGGACCAGGTCCGCCTGGCCTGCGGCGACATCCAGCTGCTGGCCCGGGCCGGTGCGCCCGCCGGAGAGGTCGCCTTCCTCACCGCGGCCATGACCGAGCCCCAGATCAAGGATAAGCTCCAGGGTCTGGACGTCCGCTCCCGCTTCCGCGTGCTGGACTAACGCCATAAGATGGAGAGCGGACCGTCCGCTTTTCACTGTCTCACATGATTTGACCTTTAGGGGGAACGACACATATGTCACTTATCGTACAAAAATTCGGCGGCAGCTCCGTCGCCGACACGGCCCGCATCCGGAATGTGGCCCGGATCATCACGGAGACATATCGCAAAGGAAACAACGTGGTGGTGGTCCTGTCCGCCCAGGGGGACACCACCGATGACCTGATCGCCAAGGCGGAAGAGATCAACCCCGGAGCCTCCCGCCGGGAGATGGACATGCTGCTGGCCACTGGAGAACAGATCTCCATCTCCCTGTGCGCCATGGCCATCGAAGCTCTGGGGTATCCTGTGATCTCTCTCACTGGCTGGCAGGCGGGGATGCTCACCAACTCCGCTTACGGCAGTGCCCGGATCAAGCGCATCCGCACCGACCGCATACAGACTGAGCTGGACGCCCGGAAGATCGTCCTGGTGGCCGGCTTCCAGGGCATCAATAAGTATGATGACATCACTACCCTGGGACGGGGCGGCTCCGACACCTCGGCGGTGGCTCTGGCCGCCTCCCTCCATGCAGATCTGTGTCAGATCTACACCGATGTGGACGGCGTGTACACCGCCGATCCCCGCTCGGTCACCGGAGCGAGAAAGCTGGAAGAGATCACCTATGACGAGATGCTGGAACTGGCCAGCCTGGGGGCGCAGGTGCTGCACAACCGCTCGGTGGAAATGGCCAAGCGATACAACGTCAATCTGGAGGTTCTCTCCAGCTTCACCGGGAATCCGGGTACGAAAGTTAAGGAGGTCGTAAAAAACATGGAAAAATCCCACGTCAGCGGTGTGGCGAAAGATAAAAATGTGGCCCGGCTGGCCTTGGTGGGCTTGGCCGACGAGCCCGGGATCGCCTTTAAGATCTTCTCTCTCTTGGCAAAGAACCGGATCAACGTAGACATCATCCTCCAGTCCATTGGACGGGACAGCAGCAAGGATATCAGCTTCACCGTGGCCCGGGGCGACACTGAACGGGCCAAGGCGCTGCTGGAAGAGCACAGGGAGGCCATCGGCTTCCGGGAGATCGAAGTGAATGAGCAGGTGGCCAAGGTCTCCATCGTGGGGGCCGGGATGGTAAACAACCCCGGTGTGGCCGCCAGGATGTTTGAGGCCCTCTACGGTGCCAGCGTGAACATCAACATGATCTCCACCAGCGAGATCAAGGTCTCTGTCCTGGTGAATGAGCGGGACGCAGACCGGGCGGTCCAGGCCATCCACGACCGCTTCTTCAACGAATTTGGAGGCAACGCCTGAACAGGCGTCAAAGCGATGCAGCCCCCCTCATGGCCCGGTCCCGGGCCGCGAGGGGGTGCCCTGTTTTCAGGTTTTCGCCCGTTTTTGCCGGAAAAATCCTTTTTTAGCTTGCAATATTTGTGCCGGTCTGGTAAAATAATAACTCGACTGGATATTCTTTTCCCATCCAGTCTGTTTTATCCCCCCGCCGGGAGGCAGACGGAACGGGATGCGGGCTGACTGAAAACGAGAATCTCAGGGTTGCCGCCCAAGGGCGCCCCTGCTGCAAGTAAGGAGAGAATCATCGCAATGGACAAGAATCAGAGAGAAGAGCGGCGCCGTCAGGAGGATATCGCACTGAACCGGGGCTTGCTCTGGGTCGGGGCGGCCATCCTGATGGAGCTGCTTTTGATGCTGGTCAATAAATACTATATCAACTACTACTCCACGGTGGAGTCCATCAATATGGTCTACGCCTTTGACGCGGGCCTGAAGGCGGTGCGCATCGTGGCGCTGATAGCCCTGGCGGCCTCCGCAGTGTGGTGCTTCCTGCGCTTCTCCCGGGAGGGGCGCACCGGCACCATGCCCCTGGTCCTGGTGGCCGCTTTCAGCGCGGTGACGGCCATCGCCCATATCACGATCTGTTTTAAGGACGCCGGCGTCCGCATGCTGTTCCTGCTGGTGCCTGCCTGGGCCGCCCTGGCGCTGGTGTACTACCTGTATCAGCGGGAGTTCTTTTACTCCGCCTTCTATACCGGTCTGGGCACCATGCTCCTGTGGATGCTGCGCCACAAGGACAGCACAGTGGACCCCTCCTCCTCCCGGCTGACTACGTACGTGTTCCTGGCCATCGTGGCCATCCTGATGGTGCTGGGGCTGGTGATGCTGCTCCAGGCCAGGAAGAACGGCGGCGTGTGGAGCCTGGCGGGCCGTGAGGTCCGTGTCCTTCCCGCAGAGGCTGGATACTCCCTGATCTTCCTGACCCTGGCCGTCAATGTGGTGGCGGTAGCCGCCGCCGCAGTGATGGGCGGAAATGTGGGCTACTATCTGATTTATGTGCTGGTGGCCTGGCTCTTCGCTCTGCTGGTGTATTACACCGTCAAAATGATGTAAGAGCGGCCTGAGGAAAAGTAAGGCTGCGGTGTGCTTTGACGCCTCCGTAGAAAAGTGTCAGGAGACGCCTATACTGTGCGGCCAGCAAGTGAAATGTGGAAATTTAAAGAGGGACTATCGGTGAAAAGCCGACAGTCCCTCTTTTTGTGCTGCATTGGGCACAGATAGAGCCGGAATACAAGAAATGCCGGCTGTCAAAGGAGGCTTCTCCTGGCAGACGACGTTTCATTGTCCTTTTGGAAGATATTTCTTTTGTCAATGCTCATGTGCGGTAAAGAGCACATAAGGATTTGACAGACAGCCTCCCACTATTCCGGCTTAATGGGAATTTCAATTTGAGTGATATAATCGTCTATACTATCAATAACCAACTCATTGATCCCTGTTTCATAAGCATAGCCACACAGAGTTGTCCCTTGCTTTTTTGCATAGGCAAGGATTTCTTTGTATCTTTCGGGAAGCTTTTCCCAATTTCCCTTACAAAAAGCCCTTAGGTATGTTCCGGCAGGCTGCAGATGCAGTCCTCTTTTGGAAACAGGAAAAGGCATTTCAATATATATGGCACTATACTCGCTGAATTTTCCTTGATATAAATGCTCCACTGGAAGCATGGCACCATAGGAAGCGTCATGCAGACGGCGAAGTTGGTGTTTTTTTGTTTCGGCAATGACCCGCTCAATTTCTTGTTCAAATGATAAGTTTTCAGCCATATCAACAGCCACCAAATAGCGGCTCTGCTTTTCCACAAGGCTGATTTCTGCAATATCCAAAGAGCGCAGCATATCCATATCCTGCTGCTGGTTGATCAGAATTTTTTGGATAGATCTCAAATGGGAAATGGTTTGATTTAATTCTGTGATTTTTTCTTGCAAAAGAGAAGCGAAGTTATCAATGGTACGGTTTTCCATAAATTGTTTGATTTCATCAAGAGATACATTTAACTCCCGCAGCATTAAAATTGTTTCCAGTGCCGCACTCTGCTGGTAGCTGTAATACCGATAGCCGTTTTCCTTAATACAGGCAGGTTTCAGCAGACCGATCTCATCATACCACATCAAAGTTTTTTTGTTGATTTCATGGAGCGCCGCAAACTGCCCTATGGTAAACAGTGCAGCTTTTTCTTTCAGCATTTTTGAAGATCCCCCTTGACTGTACTGTTACTGTACGGTTTATTATATAAAATGTTCAGAGAAAAAACAAGGAGGATCTTTATTTATGCTGAGCGAGAACGCATACAGCCGCCCGGTAACATTAAAAAATGTTTTGAGATTTGCTGTCCCGACTATCGTTATGACGGTATTCATGTCCTTTTATACCATGGTGGACGGTCTGTTTGTATCCAATCTGATTGGTACAGATGCACTGTCCGCAGTCAATTTGACCGCCCCGATTATTTCACTGGTAACTGCCATCTCTACCATGCTTGCTACGGGTGGAAGCGCTGTCATTATGAGAAAGGTAGGAGAGCAAAAAGCAACGGAAGCAAATGAGGACTTCACATTTCTAATTGTTGTGAATGTGATTGTAGGGCTTGTCATGTCCGTTTTAGGTTATCTTGTCATGGACGGCATCTTTGGAAGCATGAACCTTTCGCCGGTTGTATTTGATCACTGCCACGATTATTTGAGCCGCTATTTGATTTTCACAATCCCTATCCTGCTGATGAATAACTTTACCCTTTATATGATCGCCGCCGGGAAGTCAGATCTTTCTATGGTCTGCTCCATTACAGGCGGCGTGTTGAATATGGTCCTTGACTATGTTTTGATCGCTGTACTTGATATGGGGATTGCGGGGGCGGCGATTGCCACCGGCTTGGGGTATTCTGTTACGGCGGTAGTGGGAATTGTGCTGTTTTCCAAGAAAAACAGCCTGCTTCATTTTGTAAAGCCGGTATGCCGGAGGAAAACTTTGTGGGAAGCTGCCACAAATGGCAGTTCGGAAATGGCGACCGCCTTAGTGACAGGTATCGTTACTATGATGTTTAACTGGACAATGCTGAAATATGTAGGGGAAAACGGCGTAGCAGCCATTACCATCATTATGTATGTGCTGATGTTCGCCACTTCTCTCTATACCGGCTATTCCTACGGAGTCGCGCCTATGATCAGTTTTTACTATGGCGAACAAAATCATGGAAAATTAAAAAAGCTGATACGTATGAGCTTGAAGATCATCAGCGTGATCGCTGCTGTGACCCTCATCGCTTCGCTGGTCGTTACAGAGCCGCTTGTCTCGGTGTTCGCCCGCCCAGATAACCCAGTATATGATTTGGCGGTTACAGGAAACCGTATCTGTTCCTTTGCCCTTATCTTTATCGGCTTTAATGTTTTTGCCAGCGGAATGTTTACGGCGTTATCCAACGGGCTGATCTCAGCGGTGCTTGCTTTTTCACGCTCCTTTGTATTCATGGTGATCGCTATGCTGATACTTCCCGCACTCTTCGGCGTAACAGGTGTGTGGTTTGCGACACCCGCTGCGGAGTTTGCGGCGATCTGCCTATCTCTTATTATGTTTGGCAGATACCAAAAGAAATATGGATATTAACAGGAACGATCATTTATGATGTGGATTTTTGGAATTGTCTTGATTTCAGGCATGAAAGCGCTTTTATGCAAGGGATTTTCGTTAGGAGGGTTTCTGCTGCTGTTTTGGATCAAAGGCAGGCAGCTCCGATTTAACTCTGACGAGTGGGATAGCTTTTTCATTTCACTTCCGGAAAGAAAGCTGCAAAAGTATGTTATCTGTATCTATCTGGTGGCTGCTATGTTCTCTTCGTTTATCAGTTATTTCATTCTTGAGTTGACTGGATACCGGAATAGCATTGGAATAGCGATATTGATCTTTGCAGTTGGGGTACTGATCACAGCCTGCAAATGGCATACAAAAGAAAGGGACTATCTGCTCAGACGGTATCGAGAAATACCAGACACGATCCTTGAAAGACAGAAGCAAGAAACGGAGGAAATAGAAAAAAGTGAGTGAACTGATTACTGAAGGGAATATCAGAAAGCAGACTGTTCTTGAAGCGCATAGCAGCTAAGGTGTTATGCGGGCGTCGGCTCGATCAGCATATTTGAAAGAATATTTGCTTGCCTTGGTTGCAATAGGAATGAGTTTGTCTGGCATTTCCCAGGAGCTTAAACTCAAAAGAGCCCAGTAAACAGCGGACCTGCCTGAGCCAGTCAGCACGGCAAGTGAATGGGGCTGCGCTCACCGCTGACAGCCCCGTCTGCCCTCGCCGCCTGCCAGGTGTGAGATCCAACTGGCCGATCTGTATCCTGCCCCGTGGATAAAACGGACAAAGACTCTTAGACCATCACTTATCTGTTCCATTGTTAATATGTGACATGTTAACGGGGAAATTGAGATCGCAGAGAGCGCCGTTCAGAGGAGCTGTTTTTGAATTGTGCGGCGGTAGAGGAGTGCGGCGGCAAAGCAGGAGATCAGCTCCGAGAGGGGAAAGGCGGCCCAGACCAGGGCCGGCTTCAGGGCCAGCAGAAGGGCAGCGGCGGGGAGCAGGAGCAGGATCTGGCGCAGCAGGGCCACCAGAAGAGACCAGCGGCTGCGGCCCAGGGATTGAAAGGCGGAGCAGAAGATAATGCTGGTCCCGGCGAAGAAAAAGGAGAGGGCGATGATCCGCAGAGCGGGGGCCCCCATGGCCAGGGCCTCGGGGCTCGCCCGGAAGGCGGAGCGGAGCAGGGGGGAGGCCAGCAGGGAGAGCAGCAGGGCCCCGGACAGGGAGAGGACGGCGGTGAACTGCTGGCCAAAACGGACAGAGGCTGACACGCGCCGGAGTGCCCCGGACCCGTAGTTATAGCTCAAAATAGGGATCAGGCCGCTGCTGATGCCGAATATGGGCATGAAGATAAAGGTCTGGAGCTTGAAGTAGGCGCCCAGTACAAAGACCGCGGACTCGGACCACCGGGTCAGTAGCTGGTTCAGCCCCAGGGACATGAAGCTGCTCAGCGACTGCATCACCACGGCGGGGGCGGCGACGCGGCCCATCTCAGCCAGCATTTCCCCCCGGGGGCGGAAGCCCCGCAGGCGGATGGGGAGCTGGCGCCGGAGGCGGTACACCAGCCAGAAGCCGATCAACGCGCCGGAGATCTGGCCGATGACCGTGGCTGCCGCGGCCCCCGCAACTCCAAGGTCCAGGACGAAGATGAAGATAGGGTCCAGGATCAGGTTGAGGATGGCACCCGAGCCCTGCACGATCATGAAGCCGGCGGGGCGGCCCATGGCCTGAAGAATGCGCTCCGTCAAAAACTGCATGCAGGTGCCGATGGACAGTCCGCAGCAGATCAGCAGGTACTGGGCCCCCTGCCGGGCGACGGAGGGGTCCTCTGTGGAGAGGCGCAGGAAGGGGGCGGCCCCTGTCAGGGCGAAAAGAAGGAAGAGGAGCCAGCAGAGTCCGTAAAGGAAAAACCCGTGGCAGACCGCAGAAGCAGCCTGTTCCTGGTCTCCCTCCCCCAGCCGGCGGGAGAAAATGGCGCTGAAGCCCACCCCGATGCCAGAGCAGAAGGCCACCAGCAGCATCTGGATGGGGTAGGCGTAAGAGAGGGCCAGAAAGGCCTCGTCGCTGTACTGGGCCACATAGACGCTGTCCACCAGATTGTAGACGGCGCTGATGAGCATGGACAGCATGATGGGCAGGGACATAGTCACCACCAAACGGGGCACCGGCATGGCGCCCAGCATACCGTCATTGGACTGCCGCACAGAGCTCTCACCTCCTGTTTTACCGATATGGGGCGGCATCATGGCAGGGAACGGGTGTAGCGCAGGTCCACGCAGATGGTGTCCGGCGGGAAGGGGATGTCCTCGTGGGTCCCGTCCCAGGCAAACCCCATTTTTTCGTAGAAGCGGCGGGCGTTTTCATTCTCCCGCAGGACAAAGAGAAAGACCTGAAGATAGCCCTGGCCGCTCAGGCGGCGGAGGACTTCCTCCATGAGCTTGGTGCCATAGCCCTTCCTTTTATGGTCTGGGTGGGTATAAAAGGAGATGATCTCTCCCCAGCCCTCATATCCTCGGGAGTTGAACTTGCACACCGTACCTGCCTGGAGACCTGCATCGATCCGGGCGGGGCCGAAGGTGGCACAGCAGACGGGAATATCCTCATCGTATAATAGAAGGAGTTGATTGCGATTTGTTTTCAGATTTTCCCGGAATGTGGGGACCCAGCGGTCATCGGTGATCTCCCGGGCCATGAAGTCGGCGGGGATGGCGCCGGCGTAGGTGGTCCGCCAGCCCAGGGCGTGGATCAGGGACAGGGCGGCGAACTGCTCCTCTGTGCGGGCCTCTTCAAAATGAAGGCGGGACATGGACAGCGCTCCTTTCAGAATGTTCTGCTCTACTGTCTTCGATTATATCCGTCCGATTCCCGGTTGGCAAGGAGGAAAGCGCCGCTGGGCCCCCGCCGCCGAAGGGGAGGCCGGCCCCGGAAGGCAGAAAAACTGGACAGAAGGTGGAAATTGTACAAAAAGTCCTGAAAAAGGGGCGGAACGGGGAAAAGGCATACAATATATCCACCTTTTTGGAAAAAATGAGAGGTGAAAGAAGAATGAAATGGGAGGGAAATAAGAAAAAAAGGAAAATTCCCCTTGCTTTTTTGGACAAATTCACATAGTATTGTATTGGAGCAGATACCCCCACAGCAGGTCCGCTGCGTTGAGATGGGGGAAGCGGGTGGTGAGAATATGGAAATGGACTCCATTCAAAAGGTAGCCGGCGCAGAGCAGGAGAGCCAGGAGCGCCGGGAGGCGGCCGCGGCGGAGAGCCGGCGGACCGTGGCTGAGGCCCGGAAGGCAGCTGAAGAGCTGCTGGAGGAGGCCCGCCGCCAGGCGGGGGCTGAGACCCGGCAGATGCTGGCCCGGGCGGAGGCGGACGCCGCGGAGGAGACGAAGACCATCCTGGCGGAGGCGGAGCAGCGCTGCCAGGCGCTGAAGCAGAACGCCCGGACCCGTCTGGATCAGGCGGCGAAGCGCATCGTGGAAGGGGTAGTGAAGGGCTGATGGCGATCGTCAAAATGAAGCATCTGCGCCTGGCGGCCATGCAGTCGGACCGGGAGGCCCTGCTGCGGCTGCTTCAGGGGATGGGCTGCTTGGAGATCGAAGAGCCGTCGGTGGACTGGAGCGATCCGGAGTGGGCCGGGCTGAAGAGCCCGGACAGCGGGGCGCTCTCCGCCGCCCGGGAGGAGAAAAACGCAGCCCAGCACGCCCTGGAGGTGCTCAAGCGCTACGCAAAGGTGAAGGGGGGCCTCCTGAGCCCCAGGCCGGTGGTCTCCCCCCAGCAGTTTTTTGAGGAGCAGGCGTACCGAAGCGCCCTGGAGACCGCCAGAGCCATCAATGATGGGGAGCGGGAGCTGGCGGCGCTGAAGGCGGAGCGGGACAAGCGGGCTGCCCAGCGGGCCTCCCTGGCACCGTGGATCCCCCTGGAGCTCCCCCTTGACACGGCCTCCACCCGGGAGGTGGAGGTGCAGTTCGGCACGGTATCGGCGGAGACCCCCTTCCCCCAGCTGGCGGGGGAGGTGCAGGCAGTGAGTGAGCTGGCCCAGTTGACGCTGGCCAGCGCAGACCGGGAAAACCAGTATCTGCTGCTGATCTGCCACCGCTCCGCCTTGGACGAGGTGCTGGAGAAGCTGAAGGAGCACGGCTGGTCCCGGGCAGTGTTCCGGGATCTGACAGGCACGGCGGCAGACAACGACCGCCGGCTGGAGCAGGAGATGGAGGAGCTGTCTCAGCGCAGGGCGGAGCAGGAGCGGCGGATCGCCGCCCAGGCCGGCCAGCGGGAGGCGCTGAAGCGGGCGGTGGACCGAGCCTCGGTGGAGATCGACCGTGAGGAGGGCAAGAGCCGCCTGGTGGAGACCCAGGTGGCCTTCTTCCTGGAGGGCTGGGTGCCGGAGGAGCGCTGGGACCAGCTGCGGCAGGCCCTGTCCGACTACCCCTGTGCCTGGGAGGTCCGGGACCCAGAGCCGGAGGAATATCCCCAGGTGCCGGTGCAGCTGAAAAACAACTGGCTCACCCGGCCGCTGAACATGGTCACGGAGATGTACTCCCTGCCTGCCTACGGAAGCGTGGACCCAAACCCCCTGATGGCCCCCTTCTTTATCCTGTTTTACGGCATCATGATGGCGGACATGGGCTATGGCCTGCTGATGATGCTGGCCTCGGTGGTGGTCCTGCGCCGGATGAGACCCAAGGGCACCATGAGCCACTTCTTCGGTCTGCTGGGACTGTGCGGCGTCAGTACCTTTTTGATGGGGGCGGTCACGGGAGGCTTTTTCGGTGACATGATCCCTCAGGTGCTGAAGATCCTGAATCCGGAGAGCACCTTCGTCTGGTTCTGGCCGCCCCTGTTCACCCCCCTGGATGACACCCTGATGATCCTGGTGGGGGCCATGGCCCTGGGTTTGATTCAAATCGTCACGGGCATGGCTATCAGCTTCATCAAAAAGATCAGGGAGGGGCAGATCCTGGATGCGGTATGGGAGGAGCTGACCTGGTGGATCGTCTTTGCCGGTCTGGCCCTGGCAGTGCTGGGGGTGACCAACGTGGTCATCATCCTGGGCGGCGTCATGGTGCTGGTGGGCTCGGGCTGGAACGCCAAGGGCTTCGGTAAGGTGACCGCCGTGTTCGGCTCCCTGTATAACCATGTGACCGGGTACTTTGGGGACATCCTCTCCTATTCCCGTCTCATGGCCCTGATGCTGGCAGGCAGCGTCATTGCCCAGGTGTTCAATACTCTGGGCGCGATCCCGGGCAACCTGGTGATCTTTTTCATCATCTCCTTGGCAGGCAATGCCTTGAACTTTGCCTTGAATCTGTTGGGCTGCTATGTGCATGACCTGCGTCTGCAGTGCCTGGAGTATTTTGGAAAGTTCTATCAGGATGGCGGAAAGCCTTTCCGGCCTATGGCGGTGAACACCCGGTATGTGGATATCAAAGAACAATGATTTGAGGAGGATACAAAAATGGATATGTCACAAGTGGTAGAGTATGGACAGAGCATGACTTTCCTGGGCAGCATCGGCGGGCTGGCCCTGGCCCTGCTGGGCGCTGGACTGGCGGCTGTACTCAGCGGCATCGGCAGCGCAAAGGGCACCGGCCTGGCCGGCGAGGCGGGCACCGGCCTGCTGTGTGAGGATCCCTCCAAGTTCGGCAAGGTGATGATCCTTCAGGTCATCCCCGGCACCCAGGGCCTGTACGGCCTGGTAGTCTGGTTCTTCGCCATCTTCCGTATGGGCCTGCTGTCTGGGACCCTGCCTCAGCTGACCATCGCCCAGGGGATGCAGTATTTCGTGGCCTGCCTGCCTATGGCGCTGGGCGGCCTGTTCTCCGCCATCGCCCAGGGCCGTGTGGCCGCCGGCTCCATCAACATTCTGGCCAAAAAGCCGGATGACTGGTCCAAGGGCATGGTGCTGTGCATCACTGTGGAGTTCTACGCCATCCTCTCCCTGCTGGCCTCCATGCTGATGATCATCAACATCAGCGCCTGAGCGCCGGAAAGGAACAGCTATGGACGGACTTGAAAAGATCACGGCCAGGATCAGCGCCGACGCGGACGCGGAGATCCAGGCCATTCGGGACAAGGCCCAGGCCCAGGCGGAAGAACTGCTGGCCCAGGCCAGGGCCCAGGCGGAGAAGGAGAAGGGCGAGCTGCTCGCCCGGGGCCGCCGGTCCGCGGAGGAGCGGAAGGCCCGCCTGATCTCTGCCGCTCAGATGGAGGGGCGGAAGATGTCCCTGGCTGCCAAGCAGGAGGTGCTGGACGAGGCGTTCCGCCAGGCTCTGGAGGAGATGTGCTCGCTGCCGGAGGAGCAGTACATCCAGCTGCTGGCCCGCCTGGCGGTGCAGGCGTCCTCCACCGGCCGGGAGCAGCTGATCTTCTCCCCCAAGGACCGGACGCGCATCGGCAAGGCGGTGGTGATGGCGGCCAACGACGCTCTGGTGAAGCAGGTGGCCCCGGAGCTGCCCGACGCCATCACCGACTCCAAGGTGGGGGCCTTCCTGGGCAAGGTGGTCAACAGCGCTGCGGCGCAGATCACCGGCACCGGGCTTTTGACCCTGTCCGAGGAGACGAGGCCCATCCGGGGCGGCTTCATCATGGTGGACGGCCCGGTGGAGGTCAACTGCGCCTTTGAGGCCATGGTGCGTGCCCAGCGGGAGCAGCTGGAAAAGCCGGTGGCGGAGATCCTGTTTCAAAAGTGAAGAGTGAGGAGCGGAGCGGGGGGACGGAGGGCCCGGGTGCCCATTGCCAGATCCCGCAGGAAGCAAAGACTGCCCGCAGAGATACGCGCGGCGCTCTGCTCTGACCCGAAAGGGGTGGTATTTTGTCCCAGAAACGAGATACGGATTATTTAGCCGTCTCCACCCGCATCCACGCGATGGAAAACCGCATGCTGACCCGGGAACGGATGGAGCGGATGATTGACGCCAAGGACAGCGGCGAAGCAGCCAAGGTGCTCAGCGAGTGCGGGTACGGCGAGCTGACCCAGCTGACCTCGGCGGCGCTGGAAGAGCTGCTGGCCGATGCCCGGCGGAACACCTTCCGGGACATGGCGGACTCGGTGCCTGACCGGCGGCTGGTGGAGGTCTTTCAGCTGAAATACGACTACCACAACGCCAAGGTGCTGATCAAGGCCCAGGCCATGGGGCTGGACGAGGCGCGTCTGCTCTCCCAGGGCGGGCGGTACGATCCCCAGCGGCTGCGGGAGGATTTCCTTCGGGATGACCTTCGGGACTGGGGCGAGGTGTTCCGCCAGGCGGTGCTCCGGGCCAGGGAGGTGCTGGCCGCCACCGGAGATCCTCAGCAGGCCGACCTGGTGCTGGACCGGGCCTGCTTTCAGGAGATGGAGAGCCTGGCACGGGCATGCGGTAGCGCTTTCCTGCAGGGCTATGTCCGCCTGTCGGTGGACGCCGCTAATCTGCGCGCCGCTGTCCGGGCAGCCCGGATGGGCAAGGGCAGCGAGTTTTTGAACCAGATCCTGCTCCCCGGTGGGAACGTATCGGAGCGCGCCCTGGCCGGAGCGAGACCGGAGGAACTGGCAGAGCGCTTCCGCAGCGGGCCCCTGGCCCAGGCGGCGGCGCTGGGGGCGGCCCGGACCCAGCCGGATTCTGGTCCTCTCACCGAATTTGAGCGCCTGTGTGATAATGCGGTCACGGGATATCTGGCCTCGGCCAGCCGGGTCCCCTTCGGGGAGGAGACGGTGATCGGCTATCTCTACGCCCGGGAGGCGGAGATCACCGCTGTGCGCATCATCATGGCGGGACGCATGGCCGGCCTGGATGGGGAGACCATCCGCAGCCGCCTGCGGGCCACCTATGTATAAGGGGGAGAGGAGCATGTATAAGATCGCGGTGGTGGGCGACCGAGACAGCGTGCTGGGCTTCAAGGCCCTGGGGCTGGAGGTCTGTCCTGCCCAGAGCGCGGACGAGGCCAGAGAGATCATCCACCGTCTGGCGAAAGAGAACTGTGCCATCCTCTACCTCACGGAGCAGCTGGCGGTCCAGCTCCAGAGTGAGCTTCAGCGCTATAAGGACGCCCTCACCCCCGCTATCATCCTGATCCCGGGCAAAGAGGGCTCCCTGGGGATCGGGATGGCCAATGTGAAGACCGCCGTGGAGCGGGCGGTGGGGGCGGATATCCTATGAGAGATGGATTCGGTACCTTCCGCAGGGCGGCAGCAGGGGAGGCGGAGCAGGTCTTTGACCTGATCCGGCAGCGGATCGCCTGGATGGATGAGCGGGGCATCCAGCAGTGGAACCACCCCGGCTACCTCAGGCGGTATCCCTTGGACTATTTCCGGCAGTGCGCTGAAGAGGGACAGCTCTACGCCCTGTGGACGGAGTGCGGCGCTCTGGCCGCGGGGGCCGTGGTGTTGGAGGAGGACCCGCGCTGGACCGGCTATGGCGGGAAAGCGCTCTATGTGCATAATCTGGCGGCCAGCCTCCACTTCTCCGGAGCGGGCACGGAGCTGCTCAGGCGCTGCCTGGCCCTGGCCGCGGAGCGGGGGCAGGACTATCTCCGCCTGGACTGCGCCCGGGACAACCCGGTTTTGCATGATTATTATGAACGTTTTGGCTTCCGATTTGTGGCGCCTGTGGAGGACCAGGGGTATCTCGGGGATCTCCTTCAGTACCCCCTGGGGTCCCGGGACTGAGCGGGACGGCGGCACAGGAAGGATCAGAAAGAAGGTTTGAGCCAATGGGAAAAATCGTCAAGGTCTCCGGCCCGCTGGTGGTGGCCACCGGGCTCCAGGAGGCCAACATGGCCGACGTGGTCCGGGTGGGCGAGCAGGGCCTGATCGGAGAAGTGCTGACCATGAATGGGGACACCGCCTCCATCCAGGTCTATGAGGAGACTTCCGGCCTGGGTCCCGGGGCGGAGGTGGTCACCACCGGCGCCCCCCTGTCCGTGGAACTGGGCCCCGGCCTGATCGAGAACATCTACGACGGCATCCAGCGCCCGCTGGAGGTCATCATGGAGACGGTGAAGGGAAATAACCTCCCCAGAGGCGTGGAGGTGCCCGCCCTGGACCGGGAGAAGAAGTGGGATTTCCAGGCCGTGGTGGAGCCGGACACCCAGGTAGTGGGGGGCGACATCATCGGCACGGTGCAGGAGACCCCCTCCATCCTCCACAAGATCATGATCCCGCCCAGGATGCAAGGGAAGATCGTCTCCATCCAGTCCGGCTCCTACACCGTCACCGAAACAGTGGCCGTGCTGGAACGGGAGGACGGCTCCCGGGTGGAGCTGCCCATGATGCAGAAGTGGCCTGTCCGCGTGGGGCGGCCCTATAAGCACAAATATCCCCCTGTGGTCCCACTGTCCTCCGGCCAGCGCATCGTGGACACATTCTTCCCCGTGGCCAAGGGCGGCACGGCGGCGATCCCGGGCCCGTTCGGCAGCGGCAAGACCGTCATGCAGCACGCGCTTGCCAAGTGGGCGGACGTGGATCTCGTCGTTTACATCGGCTGCGGCGAGCGCGGCAACGAGATGACCGACGTTCTGCGCGAATTCCCCGAGCTCGTCGACCCGCGCACGGGCGAGAGCCTGATGAAGCGCACGGTGCTGATCGCCAACACCTCGGATATGCCGGTCGCGGCGCGCGAAGCGAGCATCTACACCGGTATCACCATCGCCGAATACTTCCGCGACATGGGCTATGCCGTCGCGGTCATCGCGGATTCGACCTCCCGCTGGGCGGAGGCCCTGCGCGAAATGTCGGGCCGTCTCGAGGAGATGCCCGGTGAAGAGGGCTATCCTGCGTACCTGTCCTCGCGCCTCGCGCAGTTCTATGAGCGCGCGGGCAGAGTTATTGTAAACGGCGAGGGCGAAACAGAGGGCGCGCTTTCGGTTATCGGCGCGGTATCTCCTCCGGGCGGCGATATTTCCGAGCCTGTATCGCAGGCGACCTTGCGTATAGTAAAGGTTTTCTGGGGGCTTGATTCAGCCCTTGCATACAAGCGCCATTTCCCCGCAATAAACTGGCTTACAAGCTATTCGCTTTATGCCGATTCGCTGTCGGACTGGTTTAATAAAAACGTTAAGCCCGATTGGTATAAGCTGCGCGGCAGACTTATGACTATTTTGCAGGAAGAATCCGAGCTTGAAGAAATAGTAAAGCTTGTAGGTATGGATGCGCTTTCTCCCTCCGACCGCCTAAAACTGGAAGCGGCAAGGTCTATAAGAGAGGACTATTTGCACCAGAACGCGTTTGACGAGGTCGATACCTATACTTCTCTTAACAAACAGTATCTGCTTATGGAGCTTATTTTGGCGTTTTACGATAAATCGCTTGAAGCGCTTGGCAAGGGTGCTGCTATTGAAAAAATAGTTGCAATGTCCTCGCGCGAGCGCATAGGCCGCTTTAAGTATGCGGATGAAAAGCAAACAGAGAGCGAATACAACGAAATTTTATCCGAGCTTGACAGCGATATTGACAAGGCTGTTAAGGCAAAGGATGAGGATTAAGGAGGGGAACTGCTATGCCAAAGGAATATAAAACCATACGCGAGGTTGCAGGACCTCTTATGATGGTAAGCGACGTTGATAACGTTAAGTACGATGAGCTGGGCGAAATAGAACTGCCTAACGGCGATATTCGCCGCTGCAAGGTGCTTGAAATAAACGGCACAAACGCATTGGTTCAGCTTTTTGAAAACTCGGCGGGAATTAACCTTGCCGATTCAAAGGTGCGCTTTTTAGGGCGCGGAATGGAGCTGCCCGTATCGCCCGATATGCTCTCCCGCGTGTTTGACGGACTGGGAAGACCTATTGACGGCGGCCCCGAAATTATACCCGAAAAGCGAATGGATATTAACGGCAGACCTATGAACCCCGCCGCGAGAAACTACCCGCAGGAGTTTATTCAAACGGGCGTTTCCGCTATCGACGGACTTAATACACTGGTAAGAGGGCAAAAGCTGCCTATCTTCTCGGCCTCGGGTCTTCCTCAGGCGATTGACCGAAAAAGGGGTTACGGCTATTGTTATAACGCCCGTAAAAAGCTGCGAAAAGCCTAAAATAAGTCCGTCGGCAAATTGCTCGGCGTCGGCTATAACGCGGCTTACAATATCGCCGTAGGGGTGGCTGTCGATATACGCCACGGGCAGCCTTTGTATATGGCTGAACGCGCGGCTGCGAATGTTTTTAACGGTATCGTATGCAATTTTATTATTGATAATGCTCATTATCCACTGCAAAACGCCGCCGGAAACCGCACAGATGAAAATTTTAATAAGAGCGGGCGTAATTACCGCCATATCTACCTTGCCGCCGGTCATTCCGTCAATCGCGTCGCCTGCCAGCACGGGAATATACAGGTTAAACACCACGCTTGCGGCAGAGAGCAGCAGTGAGACCGCTATAAGCGCTCTTGACCGCCCTATATCGGACACAACCCGCATTAAAACAGATTTGTTTTTCATTGCTCTTCCTCCCCGTCAGGCTGGGACGCGCATATTTCCCTGTATACCTCGCAATTTTCTCTAAGCTCTTTATCAGTGCCCGTGCCCGCAATATGCCCCTCGTCAAGCACTATTATCATATCCGCCCCCCTGATAGCCGAAACGCGCTGCGAAACGGTTATTACGGTGGGTTTAAATTCAAGCGAGCGCAGTGCCGTATCCAAAGCAGCGCTTGTAGCGTAATCAAGGGCGCTTGAAGCATCGTCAAGAATCAAAATTTCGGGGCGGCGCACAAGCGCGCGCGCAATGGTAAGCCTTTGCTTTTGCCCGCCCGATAGGTTTCTGCCGTCCTGCTCAAGCTCGTAATCAAGCTGACCCTGCTTTTCTTCAACCATATTTTTTGCTTGCGCGGCAGAAAGCGGCCTGCAGTTTCCACAGGCGCATCCAGCATACCGGGCTTGGTGTGCACAAAGTCTGCTGCCTGGGCAATTTCCAGCGCCTGCCAAATTTCTTCGTCGGTCGCGTTTTCGCTGCCCATTAAAATATTATCTCTTACAGTACCTTTAAAAAGCACCTTTTTCTGCGGCACAACGCCTATTTTTGCGCGCAGGGCGTCAGTATCGTAATCCCTTACATCCTGCCCGTCTACCGAAACGCTGCCGCCGGTCACATCGTAAAACCGCGGAATAAGGTTTATAAGCGAGGTTTTACCCGAGCCTGTTGACCCAATTATTCCGTAGCTCTTGCCGCGCTCAAGCTTTAAATTTATATTATCAAGCGCGCTTTCGCCGCTGCCGTAGCAAAGTGTAGCGTTTTTAAACTCTACAGAGCAGTCATGCTTTTCGCCGTCGGTCACAGTACCCGATTGCATTTCGGGCTCAATATCCAGCACCGCTTGAATACGGTTGCCGCACGCTACCGATTTTGTAACGCTGATAATAAGGCTTGCAAGCTTTATAAGCTCAATTAAAATTTGCGACATATAGTTATACTGCGCTACCACATCGCCGCCGCTCATTTTGCCGGAGCCTACACGCAAAGCGCCTGTGTATATAAGCGCTATAACCGCGAAATTTACAAGCGCAAAGGTTGCGGGATTCATGATTGCCGATATTTTTCCGACCTTTATCTGCATATTGTTCAAAAGCTCGTTTTTGGTATCAAAATCGGAAATTTCCTCGTTTTCCTTGCAAAACGCCCTTATAA
>ERZ827088.2599-NODE-2599-length-18478-cov-3.479455_pt1 | contig 18478 bp, 16 predicted proteins | sample MGYA00519922_ERZ827088 | MGnify/ENA primary metagenome ERZ827088 (study PRJEB31778, sample SAMEA3449254) | human gut metagenome | biome: human gut; feature: human-associated habitat; material: faeces | place: United Kingdom | collected 2010/2012 ...
TTCCTGGACGATGCGCTTCGTCTCCTCGGTGGTCCAGGTGAGCCAGCATACCGCCTGGTTATAGGGCGGGTTCTCCGTGGAATAGGAGAAGGGCACCGGGATCTCGTCCCCCGGCTGGACCTCCATCTCGTCAAAGTCCACAGTCCGGGCGTTGACCCGGGGGGGCGTGCCGGTCTTGAACCGCCGCAGGGGCAGGCCCAGCTTCAATAAAGAGTCGGTGAGGGGCCCGGCGGCGTGCATCCCGTCAGGGCCGGAATCCTCCACACAGGTGCCGATGATGGTGCGGCCCTTGAGATAGGTGCCGGTGGCCAGAACGGCGGCCTTCACATCGTACACCGCGCCGGTGGCAAGGACCACCTGGCTGACGGCGCCGCGGTCCGTCCTAACCTCCACCACCTGGCCCTGCCGCACCGTCAGGTGGGCCTGGCGTTCCAGGGTGCGCTTCATCCGCTCCTGGTACTTCCGGCGGTCCGCCTGGGCCCGGAGGGACCAGACGGCAGGGCCTTTCCGGAGGTTCAGCAGCCGGTACTGGATGCAGCATTCGTCGGCGGCTTTGGCCATTTCGCCCCCCAGGGCGTCCAGCTCCCGGACCAGGTGGCCCTTGCCGGTGCCGCCGATGGCGGGGTTGCAGGGCATGTTGCCCACGGCGTCCAGGTTGATGGTGAACACGATGGTCTCCAGCCCCAGGCGGGCGGCGGCCAGCGCCGCCTCGATGCCGGCGTGTCCGGCGCCGATGACGGCAATATCAAATTGTCCGGCAGAAAAGGTTTCCATACATTTCTATCCTTTTTTCAGGGTGATGACCGCCACCTGCGGCCGGTTGAACAAACGGAAGGCCCACTTGGGAGAGTTGCCCAGGCCCCGGGAGACGAACACCTCCGCTCCCTCGCAGTCCTCGTCTGTACAGTGGTAAAAACCGCTGGTGAAGGAGGGCAGCAGGTGCAGGTTGGTGTCCACCAGCCCGTCGGTGAAGGGCAGGCGCCAAATGCCGCCGTGGGCATGGCCGCAGAAGGTCAGGTCCGCTCCCAGACGGCAGTACCGGCCGTTGAAAAACGTGTTGCGGTGGGCCAGCAGCAGCCAGAAGGGGGCCTCCTGCTGGGCATACAGCTTCGCCGCCAGCTCCTCCGGAGTAGTCTGGTCTGCGTAGCCGTTGGGATCGTCGATCCCGGCGATGAAGATCGTCTGCCCGTTTCGCTCCAGAGGAACGAACTGGTTGGAGAGCACCGTAACGCCGGACTCCCGCAGGGCTGTTTTCAGTTCCTCCACGGCGGCGTTTCCGTGCGCCCATTCGTGGTTGCCGGTCACATAGTAGGTGGGGGCAATGGCGCTGAGGGCCTTCCCTACCGCCTTTGCATACGGTATCGGGGCCTCGGCGTACTCGTCCACCAGATCGCCGGTGAGGAAAATCAGATCCGGTGCAGCCTGTTCTACGGCCGCATACAGCCGCTGATTGTTCTTTCCGAATTCCCGGTTGTGCAGGTCGCTGAGCTGCACGATCCGCAGCCCGTCAAATTCCGCCGGCAGCGCAGTGGAGGTATAGGTCAGGGAATCGGTCCGCAGCGCCGTATTGTCCCAATATACAAACAGGACCAACAGGGCCAGCAGCCCACACCGCATGACTGCGTGGAGCCGGGAACGGGGACGGCGGCGATTTGCCATGGACGGACCTCCTCAAAAATGTAAAGCATCGGAATTACGGCCATATATTATAGCACAGCCGGACACAATAAGCGAGGAAAACTTTAAAAAGCTGCCGAATTTTCAGGATTTCTCAAGGAGCACGACGGCAGAAATTGAGAAGTGTGTGCAAAATCGGAAAAAAATTACAAAAAAGCTGTGAAAAAGGGCAGTTGAAAAGGAAAAAACGTTTGCTTATAATATGCTTGACTGCATCTGCTCATAAACAGATGACACTAACGATGCCGGAGTAGAATGCGACTGCTGCCGGACACAGGAGGAAAGATATGAGAGGTGTACACAGCGCGGTAGACGATATCCGCCGCAGCGTATTCACAGAAGTGGCCCGACTGGCCTATGAGAGCGACGATTACAAGCAGGTGGACATGATCCCCTACAAGATCGTTCCCGGAGAGGTTGCCCACCATCGCCATGACGTGTTCCTGGAGCGGGCCATTGTTTCCGCCCGGCTCAAGCTGGCTCTGGGCATGGATCTGGACCCCAACGGCCCCTCTGCCCCCATCAGCGCCAATATCCAGGATGCCGCCACGGATCAGAAATATTTCAACGAGCCCCTGGTCAATATCATCCCCTATGCCTGCAACGCCTGCCCTCCCAAGCAGGTCCGCATCACCGACAGCTGCCAGGGCTGCATTTCCCACCCCTGCATGAACGTCTGCCCCAAGGATGCCATCTATCTGGACGAAAACAAGCGCTGCCACATTGATCAGAGCAAGTGTATCAAGTGCGGCAAGTGCTTTAACCAGTGCCCCTACCGGGCGATCTCCAAGGTGGAGCGTCCCTGTGCTGCCGCCTGCGGCATGGACGCCATCGAGTCCGATGAGCTGGGCCGGGCTAAGATCAATTATGATAAGTGCGTCTCCTGCGGTATGTGCCTGGTGAACTGCCCCTTCGCCGCCATCGCCGACAAGAGCCAGATCTTCCAGCTGATCCAGGCCATCAAGCGTGGTGAAGAGGTCATCGCCTGCGTGGCTCCCGCCTTTGTGGGACAGTACGGCCCCGACGCTACTCCCGCCAAGCTGAAAACCGCCATGCGGACCCTGGGCTTTGCCGACGTGGTGGAAGTAGCCATCGGCGCTGACCTGTGCACCGTGGAGGAGGCCAACGACTTTTTGCGGGAGGTGCCGGAAAAGATTGACTGGATGGGCACCAGCTGCTGCCCCGCCTGGTCCATGATGGCCAAGACGCTCTTCCCCCAGTTCAAGGACAACATCTCCATGGCCCTGACCCCCATGGTCATCACCGCCCGGATGGTCAAGAAGGACCATCCCAACGCCCGTATCGTCTTTATCGGGCCCTGCGCCGCCAAGAAGCTGGAGGCCAACCGGAAGTCCGTCCGTTCCGACGTGGATTTCGTGCTGACCTTTGAGGAGCTTCTGGGTATGTTTGACGCCAAGGAGATCAACTTCAAGACCCTTGAGGCAGATCCTGCCGACGGCATGGACGAGGGCAGCGGCTTTGGCCGCGGCTTCGCCGTGGGCGGTGGCGTGGCTGCCGCTGTGGTGGAAGCCATCAAGCACATTGACCCGGATCGTGAGATCCTCATTGAGTACGGCGATGGTCTGAAGGAATGCCGCAAGATGCTGGCCATGGCTAAGGCCGGCAAGCGCAACGGCTATCTGCTGGAGGGCATGGGCTGCCCCGGCGGCTGCGTGGCCGGCGCCGGCACCCTCCGTCCCGTCAAGGAATCCACCGCCAGCGTGGAGCGCTTTAAAAATGCCGCTTCCAGCATGAGCACTACGGAAAGTCCCTATCTGGGCCGTCTGAAAGACGTAGAGGAGAAATGCTGAGTCTGATCCTGCTGCAGCAGATCGCCCAGTTGTTTATCATTATCTTTCTGGGTTGGGCCATTGTAAAGGCCGGTATTTTGAAATCAGAGGACAGTCGTGTACTGTCCATGCTGTTGCTGTATGTCATCATCCCCTGCGTGATCCTGAACGCTTTTCAGATCGAGCGCACAACGGATACCGTACGCATGATGGAGCTTTCGCTTCTATCTGCACTGATGATGAACGTGCTGAGTCTCGTGCTGGGAAAACTGTCGGCAAAGCTGTTTTGCCTAAATACAGTGGAAACAGCCTCTGTCATGTACTCGAACTGCACCAACATGGTGGTTCCGCTTGTCATCGGAATTTGGGGTGAAGATTGGGTCATGTATGTGACCTGTTACTCTATCGTGCAGACCATTCTGGTATGGACCCATGCCCGGATCCTCATCAGCGGCAAAAAAGAGATCTCCCTGCGGGATCTGCTATGCAATGTGAACATTCTGGCGATTGCCATAGGTCTGTTTCTGTTTGTATTTCAGATCCGGCTGCCCGCAGTCATTCGGTCGGCATTCGCCATGGCCGGAAATACCATGGGCCCGGTTGCCATGCTGATCATCGGTATGCTGATGGCGGATATGGATATGCAGCATCTGCGCTCCTATCGCCAGCTCTGGAAGCCTGTGCTGCTGCGACTGATCGTACTGCCGGTTATTTTGGTCTGCGTTGCCAAATACAGCGGTCTGGCCGCGCTGGCCCCTCACGGAGAAACGCTGATCATCATCAGTCTGCTCTCTGTGATCGCGCCCTCCGCCAACATTGTGACCCAGTTCAGTCAGATGTTCGGTCGGGACGCCCTCTATGCCAGTCTGATCAATACGGTGACCATGCTGCTCTGCATCATCACGATGCCGCTGATGATCACCCTGTTTCAGATGTAACGGCGCAGAAAATAGCGACTGGTTTCATTCGGCTATCCCCGTTTTTCACGTAATACCTCTATATGCACGCAAAAGAGACGCCCGGTCGGGCGTCTCTTTTTTCGTGTTGAATTTTTTTCGACACACTCTGTCTTCTGTTTTCAGAGCTTCACAAAAGTCCTGAAAATGTTTGATTTCAATGGCGCGTCCCCTGGGTTTTCCGCACACATACCTTTTCTTCCCGGCAGCCAGGACTCTCTCCTCTATTAAACTATTTTCAAAAACTACAGGCCGCTTTTCCGCCGTTCAGCGGAAAAGCGGCCTGTCCATTTCAAAACAAACGCTTTGCTTTTTGGTGCTCTTTGGTTGTCAGAAATGTCTTACTTGCAGACAGCGATGATCTCAATCTCGCACAGCAGCTTCTTGGGCAGCTCCTTCACGGCCACGCAGGAACGAGCGGGCTTGCCGGTGAAATACTTGCCGTACACGCCGTTGAAAGCAGCGAAGTCTTCCATGTTAGCCAGGAAGCAGGTGGTCTTGATGACGTCCTCGAAGCCCAGGCCGTTAGCAGCCAGAATGGCCTTGATGCTCTGGCAGGCGCGCTCAGCCTGCTCCTCGATGGTGGTGCCGACGATCTCACCGGTACCGGGCATCAGGGGGACCTGGCCGGAAGCAAACAGGAAGCCGTTGGCGGAGATAGCCTGAGAATAGGGGCCGATTGCGGCGGGGGCATCGGGAGTGTTGGTGTAATTCATAATGATGTACTTCCTTTCCAAATCGTTTCGTGCTGATTTTCCAAATCATGCCGTAGACAGAATTCCTTGAATCGTCCACGATTCAAGTATAAACACGGATCCGGCTTCTGTCAACCCTTGCCGATCCGGTCAAAAACCCCGCCGCCCCTCCTTCAAGAGGAGCGGCGGGTCAATTTTTTTGTGTAAATTACACCAAGGTGTCCAGGACAGCCTTCAGATCAGCGATGATGTCATCGGGATCTTCCAGACCGACGGAGATACGGACCAGACCCTCGGAAATGCCGGAAGCCTTCAGCTCCTCGGGAGTGTAAGTGGAGTGAGTCATGGAAGCGGCGTGCTCGACCAGCGTCTCGGCATCGCCCAGAGACACGGCGATGGTGCACAGCTGCAGCTTGTTCAGAGCGTTGGCAACGGCGTCGCGGTCGGCCTTCAGCTCAATGGACATCATGCCGCCGTACAGCTTCATCTGCTTCTTGGCGATCTCGTGGCCCTCGAAGTCCTCCAGACCGGGATAATAGACCTTGTCGATGGCGGGATGATCGTGCAGGAACTCGGCAACCTTCATGGCGTTGGCGCTGTGGCGCTCCATACGGATGTCCAGCGTCTTGAGGCCGCGGGCGATCAGGAAGGCGTTGAACGGGCTCATAACGGCGCCGGTCATATCCTTCAGGCCGAACATACGGCACTTGCCGATGAACTCAGCGTCAGAAATCACGAAGCCCGCAATCACGTCGCCGTGGCCGTTGATGTACTTGGTAGCGCTGTGGACAACCACATCGGCGCCCAGAGACAGGGGCTGCTGGATGTAAGGAGAGCAGAAGGTGTTATCCACGATGACGCGGATGTTCTTGTTGTACTCGTGAGCGATTTTGGCGACCTCAGCGATGTCAACCACCTTCAGAGTGGGGTTGCAGGGGGTCTCCAGATAGACAACCTTGGTCTTCTCGGTCAGAGCGGCTTTCACGGCAGCGAGATCGGCGAAGTCAACGAACTTCACGCTGACGCCGAACTTGCTCATGCCGTGGTTCAGCAGAGCGAAGGTGCAGCCGTACAGGGTATCGCTGGCAACGATCTCGTCACCGGCCTCAACAGAACTCCACAGAGCGGAGGAGATAGCGCCCATGCCGGAAGCGGTAGCCAGAGCAGCCTCGCCGCCTTCCAGAGCAGCCAGCTTCTCCTCGACCTGAGTCAGAGAGGGGTTGCCCAGACGGGAGTAGATGTAGCCCTCTTCCTGACCAGCGAAGCGGGCGCCGCCCTGCTGCACGGTATCAAACTCGAAGGTAGAGGTCTGATAAATCGGGGTGCACAGTGCGCCGACACCGTTGTCGTGCTTACCAGCGTGAATCTGACGAGTAGCGAAGCCCATGTTCTTGCAATCCATAATAAATGCCTTCCTTTCCTTGTTCCGGGGCCGGTGAGACCGGCAAATTTTGTTGTTATCGTTTTTCAGTTATCTGTAAGAACTTTCCACGTTTTTGGCAAAAGGAGAGAGCGAGTCGAGCAGAGAGGTGTTTACACGCAAAATTTATGTAAACATTTGCCGTAAACCAGAAAGTCTCATCGGATACTTTTATTGGATTTCACCTATTATACTATCACGTTCCGCGAAAAGGTGTTAGTATCTCTTTTTCGCAATTCATTCACAGTTATTTTAATAATGGATTGACTTTTCGTGATAGGCTCCGTATAATGTGGTTCAACAAACGATGCGTAACTATATCCATGGGAGCCCGGCGGACGGACTTGTGTTCCCCTGCGGCACCCTGCGGAAAATTTTATGAATTTTGTAAAAAGGAGACGATCCAATGACCTTTCAGCAGCTGACGTATGTGGTAGAAATCTCCAAATGCGGTTCCATCAACAAGGCCGCCCACAAGCTGTTCCTGTCCCAATCCGGTATTTCCACCGCCGTGCGGGAACTGGAGGAGGAATTGGGTATCAAATTCTTCGTCCGCAGCAACCGGGGCGTGGAGTTTACGCCGGAGGGCAAGGAGTTTCTGGGCTATGCAGTCTCGCTGCTGGAACAGAAGCAGCGGATCGAGAGCCTATACGGCGAATCCCGCAGCACCATCGCGCCGGTGCATTTCAGCGTTTCCACCCAGCGGTATCCCTTTACTGAGGACGCTTTCCTGGAAATGCTCCAGCAAAACCAGGAAAACCGCTACCAATATACATTGAAAGAGACCAGCATGGACGGCGTGATCGACGATGTGTATGACCACCGGGCGGACATCGGCGTCATCTTCCTGACCAAATTAACGGAAAAGATCGTCTGCCGCCTGCTGGACGGCCGGGAACTGACCTTCCACGAGCTGGCGGCGGTGCCTCCCTGTGTATACGTCCGGAAAGGACATCCCCTCACCCAGCTGGAACACGTGTCGGAGGCAGATCTGGAGGGCTATCCTTACAGTTCCTTTGAACAGGCTCAGGGCGTAGCCGTGGACTTTTCTGAAGAGCTTCCCATGGTATCCATGCGTAAGCCCTCCAAGGCCATCATTGTCAACAACCGCTCCACCGCCATGAATGTTCTGGCCAATACGGACGCTTACAGCACTGGCAGCGGCCTTCTTGCAGAGCATCTCTCCCCTGCCAATGTGGTCACCATCCCTCTGGCAGACAAGGATCCGGTACGACTGGGCTGGATCTATCCGCAGAACGCCAAGCTCTCCTCTCACGCCGAAGAATTTGTCCGCCTTCTGGAACAGTCTATTCAGCGTTCCATTGCATATACCTCTTCCCTGCATCGTCAGATCGTCGGCAAATAAGCACATATAAATAAATGAACCGGACGATTTCGTCCGGTTTATTTTTTGCGCAGGTTCTTTTCGCCTGAAACACAGAACCTTGCAGGCAACAGGAAAACGCCGGCCATTGGCCGGCGTTTTCCATTAGGAGAGTGCGAGAGTAGGAGAGATCCAATGTTTGATTACTGCTGTGCCTCAGCGGCTTCCTTCTCCAGCAGGGCCTTCTTAGCGGCCACGTTGGACTCAGCGCAGTCATACTCCCAGTTCCAGGGATCCTTGCGGCAGACACCATCGGCGAAGGGGATGAAGATGGACAGGATGCCGAAAGCGGCCAGGAACCAGCAATACCACAGAGAGCCAAGGATGTTGGCGGCGCTGATGGTGGTGCCGTTGGTAACGGTAGCGTTGCACAGGGAGGAAGCTACCAGGAGCTGCGCGCCGTAGGGGATGATGCCCTGGAACACGCAGGAGAACATATCCAGCAGAGAAGCGGTGCGGCGGGGGTCAACCTTGTACTCGTGAGAGACCTCACGGGCCATGTCGCCAGCCACGATGATAGCCACGGTGTTGTTAGCGGTAGCGCAGTCGCAGAGAGAGACCATAGCGGCAATGCCCACCTGAGCGGACTTGTTGCCCTTCATGACCTTGCCCAGCTTCTGGATGATCCACTCGATACCGCCGTTCTTGGCGATCAGCTCAGACATACCGCCGCACAGCAGGGTCAGGAAGAAGACCTCGTTCATGCCGCAGAAGCCGTTGTAAACAGCCTGAGCGAAACCGGCCAGATCGATAGCGCCGGTGGCGATGCCCACGATACCGGCAGCGAAGATGCCGATGGTCAGCACCAGGAACACGTTCATGCCGACCAGAGCCAGGATCAGAACCAGCAGATAGGGAATAACCTTGATGAAGCTGTAGGACAGGTCGCCGATCTCGGTAACGGTCTCGGGACGGCCCACGATCAGCAGCACCACGATGGTGACCAGAGCGGCAGGCAGAGCGGTGAGGAAGTTCACGCGGAACTTATCACGCATCTCGCAGTGCTGGCTGCGGGTAGCGGCGATGGTGGTATCGGAGATCATGGACAGGTTATCACCGAACATAGCGCCGCCGATAACTGCGCCCAGAACGACCATCATGTTCAGGCCACCCTTTTCCGCAACGCCGACAGCGATGGGAGTGATGGCGGAGATGGTGCCCATGGAAGTACCGGTAGCGGTGCCCATGAAAGCAGCGATGACGAACAGGCCAGCGGCCAGGAACTGAACAGGAACGAGGCTCAGGCCCAGGTTAACGGTAGCATCGCGGCCGCCCATCTCAGCGGCCACGGTGGCGAACGCGCCGGCCAGGATGTAGATGATCAGCATGGTCAGAACGTCCACGTTGGCAGCGCCCTTGGCGAAGGTATCAAACTTTTCGTTGATGCTGCCCTTGAACATAATGAAGGCCACCAGAACGGCCAGGAACATTGCGGTAACAGAGGGGAACTGATAGAATGCCATGTCGACGCCCTTGGACTGGTAAACCAGACCGGCACCCATGTAGACAACGATGAATACCAGGAACGGGAGCAGTGCGAGACCATTCGCTTTCTTGTTGTTCAGGGTATTGCCCATATAGGGTTCCTCCTTTTTTCTTCCAAAGCTTGTTGATAGGTTCTTGGGACTGCTTATTGTGTTTTTACACAATTAAAGTGGGGTTGCCTCTCTCCTCTATCGTCAAGTATACCATAATTGTGAACGGATTGTTAATGCTTTTTTTCTATAATTGGTTATCGCTCTATCGATAGCGATTGAAGCTTTTTTTGTTAACCGTTTTCCCATCGTTCCGCTGCTCCATTTTATGCACTTTTGAGTGCATTCAGCCCTCCCCTGACAACTTTTTCAGACAGCAAAAAAATTGAGGCGGCCCCTTGCGGGACCGCCTCGATTTTCAGTTCATCAGGAGTTTTTCCAGTTCCGCCGGGGTATCTGCCAGAAAATCCGCTCCCGCGTTTACCAGATTTTCCCGGCTGCGGAAACCCCACGTCACGCCGCAGGCCTTCAAGCCCGCGTTGTGTCCGGTGCGGATGTCCACATCGCTGTCTCCCACCATCAGCGTCTCCTCCGGTCGGGCGTTCAGCTTTTCCAGAATCCCGCGGGCCACGCCGGGGTCCGGCTTTACCGGTGTGCCGGGAAGATTCCCCCGGATCACCTCAAAAATACCGGGGAAGTAGTGGGCTACGATCACCTGACTGAATTCGTCCGCCTTGTTGGAGCAGACCGCCAGCCGCACTCCGGCGGCTTTCAGCTTTTTCAGCAGCTCCGGCATCCCGGCATAGGGTGCGGTCAGTTCCATATTGTGAGCGCCGTAGTACCGGTTGAACTGCGCAAGGGTCCGTTCCAGCGTCTGCGGCTCCTGGGCCTCTGCCGGAGAAAACCGGCTCACCAGATTGGGGATGCCGTGACCCACCATGCCCTCGACGGCCTGTACGGTGTACTCCGGCCAGCCGTTTTCCCGGCAGACGGCATTGGCGGCGGCCGCCAGATCCCCGATGGTATCCAGCAGCGTGCCGTCCAGATCAAAAATCACTGTGCGATACATGTATGATGCCTTTCTCTCTTATTCCGCCGCGTTCCACGCGGTCTCCAGGGCGATCTCCATCATCTCATGGAAGGAGTCCTGCCGCTCCTGAGCGCTCAGGGCTTCGCCGGTAAAAATATGGTCAGAAATGGTAAGGATAGACAGCGCCCGCTTGCCGAAGCGCTGAGCCGTCCAGTAAATACCGGCGGTCTCCATCTCCACCGCCAGAATACCGAACTTCCGGTAGGTGGCGTTGGCCTCCGGATTGTCATTATAGAACTGGTCGGAGGTGAACACCTGTCCCACGTCCGCCCGGACGCCCAGCCGTTCCGCCGCTGCGGCAGCGTCCTTCAAAAGGCCGTAGTCCGCCGTGGCGCAAAGCTGGCCGGGGAACCGGTACTGGTCGGCAAAGTGGGAATTGGTGGAGGCGCCCATAGCCAGCACCACGTCCCGCACCTTCACATCCTCTCCGATGCCCCCGGCGGAGCCGATGCGGATGATGGTGTCCACGCCGTAGAAGTTATACAGCTCGTGGGCGTACAGTCCCGCGGAGGGAACACCCATGCCGTGACCCATGACGGACAGCTTCCGACCCTTATAGGTGCCGGTATAGCCCAGCATATTCCGCACGGTATTGAAGCACACCGGGTTTTCCAGATAGTGCTCCGCTACGAATTTCGCCCGCAGAGGGTCGCCGGGCATCAGTACCGCCTTGGCGATGACGCCCTCCTCCGCTGCGATGCAGGCAGAGGGAGATTCTAAAATAGCCATATCAGATCCTCCTTATTTTTTGTCCTTGAACAGCGCCGCAAGACTCTCGTTGAAGGGCGGGTAGCAGATGCCCTTCTCCGTCACGATGCCGGTGAGCAGCTTATGGTCCGTCACATCGAAGGATGGGTTGAAGCACTTCACCTCCGGCAAGGCCATGGGCTTTTCGTACCAGAGATTCTTGATCTCGTCGCCGTCCCGCAGCTCGATGGGGATGTGCGCCCCGTCGGGACAGTTCATGTCGATGGTAGAGGTGGGCCCCAGCGTATACACGGGGATGCCGTAGTGCTTGGCCAGGATGGCCACGCCGCTGGTGCCGATCTTGTTGGCGAAGTCGCCGTTGGCGGCGATGCGGTCACAGCCCACGAAGCAGGCCTGCACCCAGCCGTTTTTCATCACCATGGACGCCATGTTGTCGCAGATGAGGGTCACGTCCACCCCCGCCCGCTGCAGCTCATAGCTGGTGAGCCGCGCCCCTTGTAAAAGGGGGCGGGTCTCGTCGGCAAACACGCGGATGTGGATGCCCCGCTCCGCCGCCAGCAGGAAGGGTCCCTGTCCGGTGCCGTACCGGGAGGTGGCCAGCGGACCGGCATTGCAGTGGGTCAGAACGCCGTCGCCGTCCTTCAGCAGGCTCAGACCGTATTCGGAGATGGCGGTGCATTTGGCGATGTCGTCCTCGTGGATGTCCACCGCCTTGCGGTACAGGGCCTCCAGCAATTCCGCCCGGTCATCCTTCAAGTGGGCCTTGGCGGTATCCAGCATCTCCTCCACCGCCCAGCGGAGATTCACAGCCGTGGGCCGGGCTGCCCCCAGCAGCTCGCCGTCGATCTGCAATTTTCGGTAAAAGGTCTCGTTGTCCTTGGCGTCAATGTCCCTGGCCAGCGCGTACATGCAGTAGCCCGCGCAGATGCCGATGGCCGGCGCGCCCCGGATGCGGAGCATTTTGATGGCCTCGATCATCTCCTCCACGGTGCGCAGCTCGATCTCTTTTTCCTCGTTGGGCAGCAGCGTCTGGTCGATGATGTACAGCCGCTCCGTGGCCTTGTCATAGCGGATGTTCTGAACGTGGGTCACCTGCCGGATCGCTTCATTCATAGTCTGCCCTCCTCACACATACAGAACGCGGTCCTCTTTCCGGGCCTTGTCCCCCAGGACAGCCTGATCCGTATAGCCTAAAATGCAGTTGCCGACGCCCTTCCAGTTTTCGCCCAGACCCCACTCCGCCAGCAAAGCCTTGCCCTCCGGCAGCTCAAAGGTCTCCATGGCCCGGTTGATCCAGCAGGAGCCGACGCCCAATGCGGCAGCAGCGTTCATCAGGTTGCCCATCACCAAAGAGCCGTCCTGGAGCCAGGTGGGCCGTCCGCCGTCTGCCAGGACCACCACCACGGTGGGGGCGCCGTAGAAGGGATCGCTGCCCGGGTTGCCCATGATCTGGGCGTTCATCCGGGAGAGGTAGGCAATGGTCTCCGGGTCCTGGACCACCACCATGACAGAGGTCTGGAGTCCCTTGGCGGAAGGCGCCCAGGTGCCCGCCTCCAGAATGGCGTTCAGCTCCTCGTCCCTGATCTGCTCCGCCTTGTACTTGCGGACGCTCCGGCGCTCCTTCAAAACCTTCAATGTCTCGTTCATGTTCGCAGCTTCCTTTCTATCGTTATGTTGCTTTGAAAATCAAATGGCTCCGGGTTCCAGCACCTGCTCCATAATCTCCCGGCACTTTTGGTACATCAGGATGGTGTCGCGCAGGCCAGGACGCACAGGTCCGCCGCTTCCCCGGCCCGGACCATTTCCACAGTTTTCTCCGGGCCGTAATAGGTGTGCTCCAGATCCACGGTCAAGAACCGGAACCCGGCGTAGCCCGCGGCCTCCACAAACTCCGGTGCAGCGGACTGGATGAAGGTCCCCAGAAAAGGCCGCCCCTCCGCCAGCAGAGCGGAAAATGCAACGTGCATGGCCGTGCCCCTTTCTCATCTATTATAGCACATCCCCCCGGAATTCCCAACGTTTTTTCGCATCAGGTATCGCCCCTTTGCGGATTCTGGAGGTGACAGCTGTCCCGTGACGTGCTATACTGATAAAAATATTGCGCTTTGGCAGGACTTTTTCCCAACTGTTCCAAAGTAAGGAGTGATTTTGACCATGCCCCAGCCTCTTTCTGAACGCACCGCCAGTTTCACCGATTCCGTGATCCGGCGGATGACCCGCGTCTCCCTGAAGTACGGCGCGGTGAACCTGTCCCAGGGCTTCCCGGATTTTGACCCGCCGAAGGAACTGCTGGACGCACTGGCGCAAACGGCTTACAAAGGCCCGCACCAGTACGCTGTGACCTTTGGCGCGCAAAACTTCCGCGAGGCGCTGGCAAAAAAGACCCTGCCCAAGCTGGCCCATATCTCCGGGCGCGACGGGCAGGACGCGCCCTACTTCACCGATGGCACGCTCCCGGGCACGCTGCGCAGGCTGGACGAGTGGGGCGTGGACCGCGCCGTGACGCTGCACATCGCCACCTCCGTGCACGCCATGCACAAGGTCAACGACTTCGCCGCCGCCGTAAAGAGCGAGCGGCTCTACAGCTTTGGCTCCGTGCACCCCGACGCGCCCGACGCGCTCGAGGAGCTGGACCGCATCCAGGCCCTGGGCCTGGACGGCGTCAAGTTCCACCCCGACTACCAGAACTTCTTTGTGGACGACGACAAGATGGCCCCCATCTATGAGAAGATTCAGTCGCTCGGCCTGCCGGTGACCTTCCACGCGGGGTGGGACCCCCTTTCGCCCGAGGTCGTGCACGCCGAGCCGGAGCGCCTGGCCCGCGTGCTGGACGCCTTTCCCCGCATGACGGTCATCGGCGCGCACCTGGGCGGCCTCTGCCGCTATGACCAGGTGGAGAAGTTCCTGCTCGGCCGCAGGAACCTCTACCTGGATACCGCCATGACCGCGCCCTACCTCGAGGACGAGGCGCAGTACGGCCGCATCCTGCGCGGCCACGGCCTGGACCGCGTGCTCTTTGCCACGGACTGCCCCTGGTCCACGCCCCTGCGCGAGCTCCCCCTGCTGGAGCGCGCGGGCTTTACCCCCGAGGAGCGCGAGAGGATCACCTGGAAGAACGCGCTGGCCCTGCTGGAGCGGAAGCGCTAGGCCGCGCCGCGTTTTTTCGCGGAAAATAGAGAAAACAATATGGAACTGCGTGTTCGTCCATCGGCCGCGGGGCGGACGCGTTCCGCACCACCGGGGGAGAGAGAACGTCCCCCCACAAGGAGGCGAAGCACATGGCAGAGCACGACGGCCACAGGGAACGGATGCGCCAGCGGGTGCGGGAAACCGATATGCGCGGCTTCCAGCCGCACGAGGTGCTGGAGTTCCTCCTGATGTACGCCATCCCGCGGCGGGACGTCAATCCCCTTGCCCACAAGCTGATCAAGCATTTCGGCTCCCTGTCCGGCGTGCTGGACGCGCGGCCGGAGGAGCTGATGCAGGTGCCCGGCGTCGGCGAAAACGCGGCGACGCTGCTCGCCTCGCTGGTCAGCGTCTTTTCGGTCTATCAGCGCGACCGCTGGCGGAAAAGGCCCTGCCTCTTCAGCCGGAAGGAGGCGGGGGAGTTCTGCACGGCGCTCTTTTCGCGGCAGAAGGTGGAGTCCATCGTGATCGTCTGCCTGGACGTGCACAAGGCGGTGCTCGCCAGCGAGATGCTGACCCAGGGCACCGTCAGCGAGACGCCGCTGTATCCGCGCGAGGTGGTCGCCTATGCGCTGCGGCATCAGGCGCACTCGGTGATCCTGGCGCACAACCACCCCAGCGGGGATACCCGCCCCTCCATGGATGACCTCCGGATCACGCTGGAGATTCGGGACGCGCTGCGCACGATGGACATCACCCTGGAGGATCATTTCATCATCGCGGGAAGCCGGTTCACCAGCCTTTGGCAGACCGGCGCGCTGTCCGAGCCCGCGGCCGTGCCGCTCTTGGCGCAGGAAAAGCAGGGGCGCGCCGCCGCAGACGACGACGCGCCCGATGCGCAGGAGGAGCCGCGCGCCTAGGGCAGGTCCCCGCGCAGCCAGCGCAGCGCGCGGTCCGCGCCCTCCGGGCCAAAGGCCGCCAGCAGATCCCCGGGCGCGGCCACGGTGAAGAGGTTTTCCGCATAGTATTTCCGCAGCGCGCCGACAAAGGCCTCGTTGCCCAGGCGCGCGCGCAGGTCGTGCAGCATGGCCGCGCCCTTGCGGTAGACGAGCGCGTCGTAGACGGCGCCGCTCTCGAACCGGTCCAGGGACTGGGACACGCCCACGCCCTGCAGGGCCAGGCTCTCGGTCGCCGGGCGGATGCGCGCCGCGTACAGGGAGTCAAAGGACTGCGCGCCGTAGAGGGATTCGTAGTACAGCAGCGTGGAGTATTCGGCCAGGGCCTCGTCCTGCCAGGGGTAGAGGACCTGGTCGCTGCCCACGCCCGCGTACCACCACTGGTGCGCGGCCTCGTGGGCGATGGCGAACTCCAGCATGCCGTTCTCCGTCTCATATAGCCCGGCGTTCACCAGGGCGAGGGCGGGGTACTCCATGCCGCCGGGAAAGAACTCCGCGGCGCAGACCGTGAAGTCCGGGAAGGGATAGCCGCCAAAGAGGCCGCCAAAGACGGAGAGCGCGCGCATCGCGCAGTCGAGCGCCTGCTGCGCCCCCTCCTGGTCAAAGGCGAAGGAGCGGACCGTGACGCCGTCCACCTCGCCCTGCGCCACGCAGAAGTCCGGGCTCAGCACCAGGGCAAAGTCCCGCAGGTTGTCGCCGGAGAAGGTCCAGCTCCCCTCGGACGCGGAGACGAGGCCCGGCCCCTCCGCGACGAGGGAGGTCGGCGCACGCAGATGGACCTCCCAGCTCGCGCACGCCGAGACGAATGGGTCGCCGATGGCGCCGTAGGCGTCGTGGCGGAACGACTCGCCGTCGTGCGCGCAGAGCGTGGCAAACGCGTTGCACAGCCGCACGTCCCGCGCGGAGACGCCCGTGCGCAGGCGGTTGTCCGACAGCGCGACCGAATAGGAGAGCCGGACCTCCACCCCGCCCTGCGGCCGCAGGCGGAAGGGCAGGAACACGCGCAGGACCGTGTCCCCCTCCCCGGAGAGCTCCCAGGGCGCGTCCCGGCCGTTGACCTGCACGGCCGCAACCTCCGCGCCGCCGGGGGAGAAGCCCTCCGGATAGGCGTACTTGCGCTCCTGCGGGAGCACCGGCGCGCTCTCCTCCTGCGAAAAGGCGTTGGCGTAGAGGTGGAAGTCGAGGACGGACAGGGCGGCGCCGGTGCGGTTGGTGAGCAGCACCGTCTGTTCAACGCGCAGCGTGCGCGCCTGCGCGTCCCATTCCGCCTGCACCGTATAGCGGTCCGGGCGCTGGCCGGCGCGCGTGAGCAGGACGCACAGCAGCGCAAACAGCGCGCCGCTCAGAAGAAAGGCCCTGTGCCTTTTGCAGAAGGATCGAACTTTGGCGGGCATTCGCCATCCCCTCCCCCCATGGAATCCGGGCGCTTGCCGCCCCTGGTTCATGGGTATGCCGCGGAGGGGGACGCCATTCAGGACGCACGAGGAGAGAAGTAACGCATGGCCATGTGTTCGTTTGCCGAGGGATTTTCCATGTTCGACGTAACGCCCCTGGAGAACCTGTTCATCGAGGAGTATATGCTGCGCGCGCCGGGGGACTTTGTCAAGGTCTACATCTATGGCCTGCGCCTGTGCTACCACCCGGTCGAGGACGCGACGGTGCCGGCCATCTCCCGCGCGCTGGGCCTGGAGGAGAAGACCGTGCTGGACGCCTTTGCCTACTGGGAGCGCGTGGGCGTGCTGCGCCGCATCGCGGACAACCCGCCGGCCTACAGCTTCTTCAACCTCAAGGAGGCCATGCTCACCGGCAAGGCCGAGGGCGACATCCCCAAGGCGGACCGCGACTTCAACATCGCGCTGCAGGACCTGTTCGGCACGCGGCTGCTGCAGGCGCAGGACTATGAGCGCGTCTACAAGATCATGGAGGAGATGGGGTTTGCGCCGGAGGTCGTGCTGATGCTGGTCAAGCACTGCATCGAGCGCAGCGGCAAGGGCACGGCGGTGACCTTCGCCTCCATCGAGAAGGAGGCCGCGCGCTGGGCCAAGAAGGGCGCGACGACCCTGCGCACGGCCGAGGACTACCTGCGCACGCTCTCCGCCTCCTACGAGGGCGCGCAGAAGGTGCTGCGCCAGCTCGGCCTGCGCCGCGCCCCGACGGTCGCCGAGGAGGCGCTCTACACCAAGTGGACGCGCGAATGGGGCTTTTCCCTGGAGGCGATCCTCTACTCGTGCGGGGAGACGAACAAGATCTCCCAGCCGAACTTCGCCTACCTGGACAAGGTGCTGGAGAACCGGCACAAGAAGCAGCTCAACACCAGCGCGGAGATGGCCAGCGCCCAGCAGGCGCGCGTGGACGTCATGCGGCCCGTGCGCGAGGTGCTCGACGCCCTGGGCGTAAAGGGTGTCTCCCCCACGGAGGACCTGGCCATGGTCTACGCCGCCTGGCTGAAGATGGGCTTCTCCCACGAGGCGGTCCTGCGCGCGGCCGTCGATGCGATTGCGCGCGCCGACCTGCTCATCGTCGGCGGCACGTCGCTGACCGTCTATCCGGCGGCGGGGCTGCTCGACGAGTTCCGAGGCGATTCGCTCGTCGTCATCAACCGCACGCCCACGGCGGCCGACCGACGCGCCGACCTGCTCATCAGCGAACCGATAGGCGAGGTATTACAGTCTTTAATGCCGCATATACCAGCACCGCCGCGCGAAAAATCGCGCCCGTAAGCACGGCCAGCTCGGTCAGCAGCGCGTTGCCGTACGCGAAGTAGAGCGCCAGATACAGCAGAAACGACGTCCCCACCCCGGCCAGCGCGCCGACCGTGTTCGGCTTGACCGCCGCCGTGCAGCAGGCCGCGGTCGAGACGGCGGGCATCGCGAGCAGAATGAGGCTTTTCTGCGTCTCGCCCCGCCCGCCGCCCGCAAGGACGGCGACGAGCGCCAAAATGAGCATCGTGATGCCGACGAGCACCGAAAGCCGCTCCACGCCGCGCCGCCCGCGGATGCCGATGAGCAGCGCGCAGAGGGCGAACACGATCAGAATTGCGATCGGATAATCGGGGAAAAAACGGCCGCCGTCCGCAAAGGCATAGAAGCTGACGCACTCGGTGACGAAGGCGAACAGCCAGAGCGGCGTGGCCAGCGCGGCGGCGAAGCGATAAAGTAGGCCCGTGCGGGCGGGCAGCGTGAACAGCAGCGCCGCGCCGGC
>ERZ827088.2601-NODE-2601-length-18475-cov-3.689034_pt1 | contig 18475 bp, 11 predicted proteins | sample MGYA00519922_ERZ827088 | MGnify/ENA primary metagenome ERZ827088 (study PRJEB31778, sample SAMEA3449254) | human gut metagenome | biome: human gut; feature: human-associated habitat; material: faeces | place: United Kingdom | collected 2010/2012 ...
AGATGCGATCCTCCCGCAGAAAGGACACAGCCTGTCCCCTCGGCAACGGATACGTCAGATTGACCTAAAAGCCGCCGAGCGGGACACGCTCCGTGACGGTCGGCATACCCGGGACGCCGAGCGCGTTGAACTCCGCAATCAGCCTCGCCTTCAGCCCGCAGGACGGCTCCCCGCAGGCGGCGCAGCGCGCCTTTCCCTGTCTCAGACAGCAGGACGCGACGACGCATTCCCCGCCGAACGGCCGGCCGTTTGTCTCGGCGCAGCCGCCGCAGCGGTCCCCGAAAGGACAGGCGGCGCAATCGACGCCGCAGATGGAATCGTTCATTTTACGCTCCGTTCCGCCGCCTTGCGGCGGCGCAAAAATCGATGGAATTCAGCCGCGCCGGACGGATCGGAAGCCATTTCCGAGCCGCATCCGAACGCACGGACAAAGAGGGATGTCCATGCTCCGCAAAATTGACTCGAACGACGCGCGCCCTTTCACAGCTCGGTGCGGCTGCGCGCCGTCATCCGCCTGACCGCAGCGCGGGCGATGCAGGCAAAGGCCACGCCCAGCAGCGCGCCCGCGAGCACGTCCGACGGGTAATGGACATACAGGTACAGCCGCGAGAAGGCAATCAGCAGCGCCAGCACCAGCGCGGGGACCGCCTTGGCGCGGTATTGCAGCAGCAGCACGGTCGCCGCCTCGAAGGATGCGAGCGTGTGCCCGGACGGGAAGGAATAATCGCTGAGGCGGTCGATGAGCAGCACGAAATCGGGATTGGCGTCGTACGGACGCACCCGCGCGATGAGCGGCTTGAGCGTCAGGTTCCCGATGAGCAGCCCGAGCACGAGCGACAGCGCCAGCATATAGCCGGTGCGGCGCGTTTTGCGGAACAGCATCAGCACCAGCGTCAGCGCAATCCAAATCGCGCCGCCGTCGCCGAGCTTGGAGATGAACGGCATCACCGCGTCCAGAAACGCGCACCGCATCCCCTGAATGGCGTCCAGCGCCGCCGTATCCAGCGCAAGCAGCCGTTCGATCATCGCGTTTCGAGGTATTCGAGCGCGCTCTCCACAGCGACGGCGCCGTCCGAAACCGCGCAGACGATCTGCCGCAGCGGCTTGGTCCGCAGGTCGCCGGCGGCGAATATGCCGGGAAGGCTCGTTTTGCAGTCCTCTCCGGCGACGACGAAGCCGCCCTCGTCCAGCGCGACAAGTCCGCGCACCAGCTCGCTGTTGGGACGGATGCCGACGGCAACGAACAGGCCGTCCGTCTCCAGCGTCCCGACGTTGCCGTTGGACACATTCCGCAGCCGCAGGCCCTGCACGCGGTCCTCGCCGAGCACCTCCTCGACGACGGTGGACAGAATGAAGCGGATGTTTTCGCGCGCCTGCGCCCGCTCGACAAGGAACTTTGACGCGCGGAACTCGTCGCGCCGGTGGATGAGGTAGACCTTTGCCGCCAGCTTGGACATGTAGAGCGCGTCCGACACGGCGGTGTCGCCCCCGCCGACGACGGCGACGGTCTTATTGCGGAAAAACGCGCCGTCGCAGGTCGCGCAGTAGGACACGCCCGCGCCGAAGAGACGCTTTTCGCTCTCCAGCCCCAGCTCGCGGTGCGTCGCGCCCATCGCGAGGACGACCGCCCGCGCACGCAGGACGCCGCCGCGCGTTTCCACGGCGAAGACGTCGCCCGCCGTCAGCTTCTCGGCGCGCGCGGTCAGCAGCTCGGCGCCCATCCGCTTCGCGTGCTCGGTGAACAGACGGTCCAGCTCAAAGCCGTCGATGCTGTCGATGCCGAGATAGTTTTCGATTTCGGGCGTGGAGGTCACCTGCCCGCCGCCGTCATGCAGCACCGCCGCGCGCAGCCGCGCGCGGGAGGCGTACAGCGCTGCGGAAAGCCCCGCCGGGCCGCCGCCCACGATCACGAGGTCGCGGGTTTCCTCCTTCACGGCGGCGAAGGCGGACGGGATGCCGGGCATGGCGGCCATGACGGCCGCGCCGCCGATGAGCTGACGACGATTGAGTTTCATAACTGTTCTCCTTGTGGACGCCGTGGTCTCGGCGTTTTGTTCTTGCACATGCGGTTCGGTCAAAAACTGCATTGAGAACATGATCGGATTTTCGGGATTGGGTTTCTGTGTGAATTCACACAGTCACAATAGGGAAACCCCGAGGAAGTGGCCGAATGAAAGAAAGGCGGGCCGTCCCGAGGGGACGGCCCGCCCTTTTGAAGAGAATTGGCTGACTGTCCGTCAGAGCTTCGGCTCGCCCGTGCCGAACTTCTCGGTGCGGATGCGGGCGGACAGGACGCCTGCGGCCCTGAGGGCCTCGGCGGCGGCCTTCATGAAGCCTGCGGGACCGCAGAGAAGGTAGTCGGCGTTGTCGGTGACAAGCGCCGCGAAGTCCTCCGCAGACGGACGGCCATGGTCGGCCGTGGTGCGCAGGATGAGATGGCGGCCTTCATGGCCGCTGATGCGCGACTCGATCTCGTCCACGCTGCGGAGCATGGCGGCCGAGGGCGTCACGCCGATGCCCGCCGTGATGAAGACGAGCGGGGCGTCGCCCTCGGGCAGGCGGAAGCCTCCCGTCGGCGCGGAGAGGTCGACGAGGGCGCCAGCCGCGAGGTCGCAGAGGACGTTCGAGACCATGCCTGCAGGGAGGCTGTCTCTTGCGGAAATGCGGCGGACGGTGATGCGGATCGAGTTCTCATTGGTCGCCGTCACCGTGTACTGGCGGGGCTGGACGAGGTTTTCTCCGGGGATGTAGACGCGCACTGAGACGTATTCGCCGGGGCGGACCTGAACGACGGAGCCGTTGTTGGCGGGGCCCAGCGTGAGGCTCACGGCGTCGGCCGTCTCCTCGTGCCTGTCGGTGAGCACGAAGCCGCGCCAGCAGCTCCAGCCGCCCAGCGCCTGGGCGGCGCTCGAGTAGCGGTCCTGCTCCAACGCGATCATCATGGCGGCCAGCTGGTTGTAGTCGGCGGACCAGGCGTCGATGACGGAGGGCGTCGCAATCTCGCCGAGCACCTCGCGGATGGCGGCAATCAGATGACGGCCGATGATCGGATAGTGCTCGGCGCGAACGCCCACCGAGCAGTGCCGCATGGCGGTATGCCTTAGGGCGCCCGCAAGCACGGACGGATCGTCGATGTGGGTCGCGTATGCGTGGACCGCATGTGCGAGCGCACGCGGCTGGGAGCCCGTGCGTTGGTGCGTCATGTTGAAGAGCTGCTGGAACTCAGGATTGTGGGTGAGGAGGCGCGAGTAGAAGTGAGCGAGCAGCGCCTCGCCTCGCCGTTGGTGGCGAGGATGGGAGCAGTTGCCTTGACGACGGCCTTCTGCTAGTCGTTGAGCATGTGTGGGTTCCTTCTTTGTGTTGTTTCTCTTAGCCGAAGGATAAGTCAGGGCGCGCGCCCCGAGCCTGTTCTGAAGAATACGCTTGCATTTCGAAACGCACGCGCGAGAGGAAAAACCATGAGGCGGCGTGTTTGGACGCCGGGGCGCGAAGCCGTCGGACGCGGCTGCGAACTGGGGGGCAGGGAAAGGGGGCGGCCCGGAGAGAAGGCGTTCCTAGACGAGAACCTTCTCGATGCCGCCGTTCTTCACGGTGCGGATGAACTGGTCGCGCCAGTTGGCGCCCAGGATCTGGCGGGCCATCTCGACGACGATGTACTCGGCGTCCATGTCGGCGCGCTCCTCATAGCGGGAGAGGCCCTGCAGGCAGCCGGGGCACGTGGTGAGCATCTTGACGTGGCCCTTGATGCCGGCCTTGGCCCTGGCCTTCTCGATCTCCTCGAACTTGCGGTGACGCACTTGGGAGGCGATGTCGGGGCGCTTGACGGCGAAGAGGCCCGACTCGCCACAGCAGCGCTCGGACTGCACGACGTTGGCGCCGGTGAGCTTCTTGACCGTTTCGAGCGGCGGGTTGAGCCTGAGCGGCGTGTGGCACGGATCGTGGTAGAGGTACGTGTCGGCGTGCACGGGCATGGTGATGCCGCGCTCGAGCAGGAACTCGTGGATGTCGATGATGCGGCAGCCCGGGAAGATGCGGTCGAACTCGTACTCGTCGAGCGCCTTGATGCAGGTGCCGCAGCTCACGACGACGGTCTTGATGTCGAGGTAGTTGAGCGTGTTGGCCATGCGGTGGAAGAGCACGCGGTTCTCCGTCATCATCTTCTCGGCCTTGGCGGTCTCGCCGTAGGCGAGCTGCGGGTGGCCGCAGCAGCGGTAGCCCGGCGGGAGCACGGTCTGGACGCCCGCGTGCATGAGCATCGCCTCGACGGCGAGGTCCACGTCGCCGAAGAGGCGTTCGGAGCCGCAGCCCGGGAAGTAGAAGACGGCCTCGGCGTCGGCGGGCATGTCGGGACGCCGAAGAATCGGGATCGTGATCTCGTCCTCGATGCCGAGCGCGGCGCGCATGGTCTGTCTGGGCATGCGGCCCGGAAGCGGCGTCGAGACGAGATGGATCACCTGGTCCTTGAGGCTCGGACGGCCCGTGGTGTTGGCGGGCTTTTCACGAATGCGCGCAAGGTCCGCGGCGAGGTACTTCTCGGCGAGCTCGTTGCCGAGGCGCTGCAGCGAGAAGCCCGCGCGAACGGCGCCCGCGTGGAGCGCACGCACGGCGATCGGGTTGACGGCGTCGACGAGCGCGCCGCCCGCGAGCGCGGCGGGATTGAGATCCCTGTGGCCCGAGCGGTTGAGGAAGGCCTTGACGGCAGTGGTCACTTTGCCGAAGTCGATCTTGACGGGGCAGGGCTTGACGCAGCGGTGGCAGATCGTGCAGTGGTCGGCCAGATCGACGAGCTCGTTGAAGTGCTTGAGCGAAAGGCCGCGGCGGGTCTGCGACTCATAGAGGAAGGCCTCCGTCATCAGCCCGAGCGCGAGGATCTTGTTGCGCGGCGAGTAGAGCATGTTGGCGCGCGGGACGTGCGTCGTGCAGACGGGCTTGCACTTGCCGCAGCGCAGGCAGCTCTTGACGGACTGCGAGATGGCGCCGAGGCCCGAATTTTCGAGAATGAGGGACTCCGCGCGGAAGAGCTCGAACGAGGGCGTGTAGGCGCGCTCGAGGCCGCCGCCCGGCATGAGCTTGCCCTTGTTGAAGCGGCCCTCGGGGGCGATCCTGTTCTTCCATTCGCGGAAGGGACGAAGCTCCTCGTCGGTGACGAACTCGAACTTCGTGAGGCCGATGCCGTGCTCGCCCGTGATGACGCCGCCGAGCTTCACGGCGCAGCTCATGATGCGCCCGAGCGTGTGCTCGGCGTCCTGCATCATGCCGTAGTCGTCGGAGTTGACGGGGATGTTCGTGTGGACGTTGCCGTCGCCCGCGTGCATGTGGAGCGCGACGAAGAGGCGGCTCCTCACGTGCTTCTTGTGGAGCGCGTGAAGCTCGGCCATCACGTCGGCGGGCAGCGTCGCGGCGAGGATCTCGAGGATCTCGCGCTTGACGGAGATGCGAAGGCGCCCGTCGCGCATGGCGAGAAACACGGTCTCGCCCTCGCGGGGCTCGACGCCTTCGGCGAGATAGGGCGCGGCGTCGCCGTCCATGGCGGCGCGCATTTCCTCCCAGCGGGTCCTGACGCGGGCCGCGAGGTCGCGCGCGAAGGTGATGCCGGGACGCTCGTCGAGCGCGGTGTCGGCGAGGCGCTCGATGAAGGCGCCCGCGATGCGGATCTTGTTCTTGAAGGAGAACTCGATGTTGATGCGCTCGATCTCGTCGGAGTATTCGCCGAGACGCTCGAGCGGAATGACGACGTCCTCGTTGAGCTTGAAGGCGTTGGTGTGCTTGGCGATGGCTGCCGTGCGGGAGCGCTCCTTCCAGTAGGCCTTGCGATCGGCGGACGTGCGGGCGATGAAGCCCGCGCCGCCGCGGGCGCGCGCCATTTCACAGCAGCGTTCGGCCACGGCGTCGAGGTCGGCTTCGTTGTCGGAGACGATGTCGGCGAGAAGCACCATCTTGGGCATGCCGCGGCCCTCGAGCTTGGCACGGTAGCCGACGGCGCGCACGTAGCGCCAGTCGATGTGCTCGAGACCCGCAAGCTCGACCGTCGGATGGCCGCGCACGAAGTCGCGCACCTCGACGATGGCGGGTGTGGATTCGGCCACGGTGCCGTAGAACTCGAGGCAGACCGTGCGGCCGAAGTCGGGCATCCGGTGCAGCACGAAGGCGGCGCTCACGATGATGCCGTCCGTGCCTTCCTTCTGTATGGCGGGCAGGCCGTTGAGAAGCTTGTTGGTGACGTCCTTGCCGAGGCCCGCCTTGCGGAAGGTGCGGCCCGGAATCGAGAGGCGCTCTGTCCTGACGACCGCGCCCTCGTCGGAGAGCTCGTGGATGTCGAACTCGGCGGTCTCGACCTCGTGGATGCGGCCGAAGTTGTGGTTGACGCGCTCGACGCGGATCATGCGGCCGTTGACGTCGACCATCTTCCACCAGGCGAGGTTGTCGATCGTCGTGCCCCAGAGGGTGGCTTTCTTGCCGCCCGCGTTGATGGCGACGTTGCCGCCGATGCAGCAGGCGTCGGCCGAGGCGGGGTCGACCGCGAAGACGAGGCCTGCGGCGGCCGCGGCCTCCTCGATGCGGCGGGTGACGCAGCCCGCGCCGCATTCAATCACGGGATGCTCGCCCTCGACGCCCGGCAGGCGGCGCATGACGGGACCGCTGTGGCGGTCGAACTTCTCCATGTCGATCACGGCCGTGTCGGGGTGCAGCGGAACGGCGCCGCCCGTGTAGCCCGTGCCGCCCGAGCGCGGAATGATGGTGAGCTTGAGCTCGAAGAGCGCGCGCACGAGGGGCGCGATCTCCTCCTCGCGGTCGGGCGTGAGGACGACGAACGGATACTCGATGCGCCAGTCGGTGGCGTCGGTGACGTGCGTGACGCGCGCAAAGCCGTCGAAGCGGATGTTGTCCGGATCGGTGATCGCGGACAGACGGCGCTTCACTTCGGCACGGCGCTCGATGAGCTTCGGGAAGCTGTTGTCGAAGCGGCACACGGCGGCGCTCGCCTCGGAGACGAGGCGAAGCACGTCGGCATTGCCCTCGGCGCGCTGGCGAACGGCCTCGAGGCGGCGGCTCATCTCGCGCACGAGCAGTTTGCGGCGCTTCGGGTGCACGATCAGGTCGTCGACCAGATAGGGATTGCGCTCGACCGCCCAGATGTCGCCGAGCACTTCGAAGAGCATGCGGGCGGAACGGCCGGTGCGGCGAGAGCCGCGAAGAGACTCAATCGTGTCCCAGGCCTTTTCGCCCAGGAGACGGATCACAATCTCGCGGTCCGAGAGCGACGTGTAGTTATAGGGAATCTCGCGAACGCGAGCGGGAGCGGTCATCTCGGTCATCAGGGGGGAACTCCGTTGGTGAGGCGGGTTCGGCGTCAGGCGCGAACCGCATTGAATGGCAGGGGATTCTTTCATTCTAACCCATTGATTTTCAAGGGTTATACATCAGATTGACTAGGGTGAAATGGGTGCAAATACCCCCTTGGGAGTATTCGTCGTAAGGGAAAACTGTCATTTTTGGGTGACAGCGCGCCTCTTCGGGAGGCGGAGGCGGTCCAAGCGGGCGAGGAATTTTTTCAGGGAATCGAGCCGACGGCTGCGCAAACGGGTAAAATGCGAGTCACCTAAAAGAGAATCATTTTCCTTCTCAGCCCTCACCCACGGGGCTGGACCCGGGCTTCCGAACCCCTGAGGCGGCCCGAGGCACGAAGGATCAGCCCCCCATATATAAAAATGTCCGACACATTCACTCTGGACAAGGCCGCCATCGGAGACGAGCTCGAGGTGGTCGGCGTCCATGCCGAAGGCGCTCCCGAAGACTGGGAGATCTGGCTTGAGGAAATCGGCTTCACCGCGGGCGAACCGTGCGTGGTGTTGCAGAAGGCCGCTCTGGGCGGCGATCCGATCGCGGTCCGCATCGGCGTCTCGACGTTTGCGCTGAGGTTGGTCGAGGCCCGTTGCATCGAGGTGAGGAGGCGCGACTGATGGCCGTCTCCACCGTTGACATCTATCCGTCCGGGCCGCTCATCGCGATGCTCGGCAATCCGAATGCCGGCAAGACGTCGCTCTTCAACATTCTGACGGGTTCGAAGCAGAAGGTCGCCAACTATGCGGGCGTGACCGTCGAGCGCGTCGAGGGCCAACTCATCGGCGCGCCCGAGAAGATCCGCGTGCTCGACCTTCCGGGCACCTATTCCTTTCATCCGCGCTCGCCCGACGAGAAGGTGACGGTCGACGTCCTCAAGGGCATCGCGCGCGGCGAGCGCAGGCCCGATCTCGTCGTCTGCGTGCTTGACGCGACGAACCTGAGGCGCGGCCTCAAGCTCGTCATGGCCGCGCAACGCCTGAAGCTCCCCGCCGTGGTGGCGGTCAACATGATGGACCTCGCGCGCCGCCGCGGGATCGAGCTCAAGGCCGAGGATCTCTCGCGCGAGCTCGGCGTGCCCGTGGTCGAGACGATCGCCGTGCGCAAGCAGGGCATCGACAGGCTCACCGAGCTTCTCTCCGACCCGTCCGCCTGGTCGTCCTGGGTGCCCGAGGCGACCGAGGAGGACGACCTTGCGCGCCTCAACAGGATCCTGCGCAAGCTCGGGCTTGACAAGATCTTCCCCGACGAATTCTCCGACCGCATCGACCGCGTCGTGCTCAATCCTTGGCTCGGCGTGACGATCCTGATGATCATCCTCTTCTTCGTCTTCCAGGCGGTGTTCGCTTGGTCCGCCTATCCGATGGAGTGGATCGAGGAGGGCTTCAACATGCTTGGGGAGCTGTGCGCCGAGCACCTGCCCGACGGGTTCGTGAAGGACCTGCTCGTCGACGCCGTCATCGGCGGCGTGGGCGGCGTGGTGGTGTTCCTGCCGCAGATCCTGATCCTCTTCTTCTTCATCCTGCTGATGGAGGAGTCGGGCTACCTGCCGCGAGCGGCGTTCCTGCTTGACCGCACGATGGGCTCGGTGGGCCTTTCGGGCCGCTCCTTCCTGCCGCTTCTCTCGGGCTACGCCTGCGCGGTGCCCGCCATCATGGCGGCTCGCATCGTCGGCAACCAACGCGACCGCTGGGCGACGATCGCCATTGCGCCGCTGCTCACCTGCGGCGCGAGGCTGCCCGTCTACGCCGTGATGATCGCGGCCTTCGTGCCCGACGTCTCCGTCTGGGGCGTGGGCCTGCAGGGCCTCGTGCTCTTCGCGCTCTACTGTCTCGGCATGGTGGGCGCGCTCGTCGTCGCCTGGATCCTCAAGCACACGACGGGCAAGGGCGAGAACCGCACGCTGATGCTCGAGCTGCCGAGCTACCACCTGCCGCGCATCGACGCGCTCGCGCACGGCCTCTGGCAGCGCGCCTGCATCTATCTGCAGAAGGTGGGCACGATCATTCTGGCGCTCACGGTCTTCCTCTGGGTGCTGACGACCTTCCCGGGCGCGCCCGCCGGCGCGACCGATCCCGCGATCAACTACAGCTTCGCGGGCATGCTCGGCCGCGCGTTGGAGCCCCTCTTTGCGCCGATCGGCTTCAACTGGCAGATGTGCATCTCGCTCGTTCCCGCCATGGGCGCGCGCGAGGTGGCCGTCTCGGTGCTCGGCACGCTCTACGCGACCGCGAGCGACGCGGAGGACGCCCTCGTGCCGATCCTGCAGCACAGCTGGACGATCCCGATGGGCCTCTCCTTCCTCGCCTTCTTCGTTTTCAGCCCGTCGTGCTTCGCGACGCTCGCCGCCATCAAGCGCGAGATGGGCACCTGGAAGGCGCCGGCCGTCCTGTGGGTGGCCTACACGCTCCTCGCTTACGCCTTCTCCTTCGTCGTCTACCGCACGGCCCTCTGGGTCTGCGGCTAAGCCCGGAAAGGGCGCCGTCGAGGGACGGGCAAGAACAATTCGGGCGCCTGCGGCAGATGCTGCGGGCGCCCGAATTGTTTTCAGGACTGCTTCACGATGAAGCGCTCGACGACGTCCGCGGCTCCGAGTACGCGGGCGCGCCTGAGGTATCCGGGATGATGGAACCTCGTGCAGCCCATACCCGAAGGATCGGTTCGAGGATCAGAACGTCCGTTGCGGCATGGTGCCTTTTGAAGGCCACTTCAAGGGGACGTACGGTCTTCGCGCCAAAGAGGGCCTCAAAATGCGCCGAGGCCGCTCGATGAAAATCAGCTCGCAAAGTATCTTCGACCAGCGTTCAGCCCGTCCTTCGGGGCGAGACGGCGGGCTCGCAGGCTCTGAAGACAAGCGCATCGGAACCCGTCGAGCTGAAGCTCCAGTTGTTGCATGACGATGCATTTTCGAGTGACGGAGGGATTGCAACTGTAAAGGGTGGAAAGGTGGTTTGGCGTGGTTTACAGTCATGAGTGGAAATGACCGGGATGCTTTTCCGTGAGCCGGCCGGAGGAAGAGAGTCGGCAAGTGTAAAGGTAAAATATGTCTGATCTGTAGTTTAAAGTATGCGTTACTATCAGCGGGCGGGGTTGACAGTTCCGGTACCGCATGTTTACAGTTTGAGCTGTCGCGGGGCCATTTCCGGTTGCGCGACGGGGCTGCGGGAGCGGACGGAGTGCACCCCGGCGGAAGGGTTTACAGTTGATTTGTCAAGTCGGGAGGACGGCATGTCTGAAGTCGGGAATGAGGACGCGGGCGGCGTGCTGGCGCGTCTCATGAGGGGCGCGAATCTGCGCAGGAGCGTCGAGGTGCTCAAGGCGCCCGACGAGAGTCTTGCAGCGACGGTTTCGGCCCTTGCGAACACGGCGGGCGGATGGATTCTGATCGGCCCCGATCCTGAGGACGGATGGCGGTCTGCGGTGGGGTTCGATGCCGAGGCGGCGGTCGAGGCCCTTCGCGGGGCGCTCGGGGCGGTGGAGCCTGAGGTGCGCGCGGAGGCGGGGATTGCGTCCGTTGACGGACGGCCCGTCGCCTGGCTGCGCGTGCATGAGGTCGACCGCAGGCGCAGGCCCGCCCGCGTGCAGGGCGCGGGCCGTGCGGGCGCCTTTCTGAGAACTGACGAGGGCACCAGGCCTCTGACCGCCTATGAGCGCTACCGCATGATGGAGGAGCGCTGTCCGCCGCTCTTTGACATTGAGCCCGTCGAGCACGCGAATCCCGACGAGCTCGAGGCCGAGCGGATCGCCGCGATGCTCGGCTTTGCGAGGGAGCGTCATCCGAACGTCTTCGCGAGACTCTCCGACGAGACGGCCCTGATGCAGCTCGGCGTCCTCACCCGCGTCGACGGCAGGATCTGCCCGACGCTCGGCGGCCTTGTCGCCGGCTCGATCTTCCCGCAGAAGCATTTTCCGAGGCTCGTGCTCGAGGTGTCGGTCCTCGAGGGACCGAGGGGCGACGGCGCGGACGAGGGCCGCAGAGTGCTTTTCATGAAGCCCGTGCCCGGCCCCGCCGCCGAAATGGCCGCGGAGGCGGAGAGGATCGTCATGGCGTCGTGGGCGCCCGCCGCGGAAACGACGGATGGGGCCTTCGCCCGAGCCCTTCGCGCCACGCTCGTCAACGCCCTTGAGCACAGGGATTATTCGCCTGAAGGACGAGGCATGCCCGTGCGGGTGCGCGTCTTCGAGGACGCCGTCGACATCAGGAGCCCGGGCGGACTCTTCGGCATGGCGCCCGAGGCGCTCGCCTCGGACGCGGGCCTTAGGGCGAGCCGAAACGAAAGGCTCGCGCGCATGCTTTCCCTCACGCCGCTCGCAGGCGGCCTCGCCGCCGAAGGCACGGGCTTCGGGTTTGCCGCGATCCTCGGCTGCGGGGCCGACGGCCTCGCCGTGCGCGTCGAAACCACGCCCGCCGCCTTCACGGTCATCTTCGCAAAGGCGGCCGAGGAGGAAAAAGCCGACATAAGAGAAGAGGTGAGGGCGGAGGCTCTGGACGAGTCCGCAGCGCCTTTGGCGGGTGCGGATCAGGCCGACTTCGAGACGATTCTCAGGGAGAGGCTCGCGGAGGCGGGCAGTCTTTCGGTCAAGGAGATCACGCTCCTTGCGGGCGTCTCCCGCCAGACGGCCGCCAAGCGCGTGAAGCGTCTTGTGGAGGCGGGCGTCATCGAGCCCACCGAGGCGCGCCAGAACCCGAGGCAGCGCTATCGCCTCGCCGCGAAGGGCCGACGCGCCAAGCGCGGGTGAGGTCGCTCAAAAGACTGCTCCGCGCTCGTTTCGGGACTCTTGGAAGGGCGGGAGGGGGGCGGTAGAATGAACGGAAGAACGAAAGTGTCGGACTCGACGGCAGAACAACAGCCAGCCAAAGGACAACGCAAGGATATGCGCCGCAAGAACAAGAAGATCGACATGCTCAACGGATCGATCTGGGACAAGATGATCGTCTTCGCCCTGCCCCTCGCCTTCACAGGCATGCTCCAGCAGCTCTTCAACGCTGCCGACGTTGCGGTGCTCGGGCGCTTCGTCTCGAACGAGTCGATGGCGGGCGTGGGCAACAACGTGCCCGTCATCGGCCTCATCATTGCGTTCTGCATGGGTCTTGCGCTCGGCGCCAACGTCGTGGTGGCGAGGCTGCTCGGCATGAAGGAGCCCGAGCGGGCGAACAGGGCCGTGCACACGGCGCTCGCCACGGCGGTGATCTTCGGCATAGGCGCGGCGATCGTCGGCGAGTGCTTCGCGGGGCCCGCCATGGACTGGCTGTCGGTGCCCGAGGCCGTGAGAGACGATGCGCTCACCTATCTGCGCGTCTATCTTCTCGGCATGCCCTTCATTGCGATCTACAACTTCCTCGCCGCTGTGATGCGAAGCCAGGGCGACACGCAGACGCCGCTCTGGGCGCTGGTGGCGGCGACCCTCGTCAACATTGCGGGCAATCTCTTCTTCGTGCTCGCCTTCGGCATGGGAACGGCGGGTGTTGCGCTCGCGACCGTCCTCGCCAACGCGCTCGCCGCCTCGCTCCTCTTCTTCAGCCTCATAACGGCCGAGGGCCCGCTTCACATTGAGCCGCGCGAGGTGTTCCGGATCGACATGACGGCGCTGCGCCCGATGGTGAGGATCGGCTGGCCCGCGGGCCTTCAGGGCGCGGTCTTCTCGATCTCGAACCTCGTCATCCAGTCCGCCATCAACAGTCTCGGCGCGGACGCCATGGCGGGTTCGGTCGCGGCCTTCACGATCGAGATCAACATCTACTGCTTCATCAACGCCTTCGGTCTGGCCGCCACGACCTTCGTGAGCCAGAACTACGGCGCGAAGAACCTCGAGCGCTGCAAGCGCGCGACCTACGTCGCCACGGGCCTCAACATGGTCGCCACCGTCCTGATGGTGGCGCTCGTGCTCGTCTTCGGACGCACGATGCTCGGACTCTTCACGGACGTGCCGGCCGTCGTCGAGCTCGCGATGGCGCGCATCTTCTGGGTGGCGAGCTTCGAGCCCATCAGCGTGCTCATGGAGGTCTCCTCGAGCGCCATGCGAGGCTACGGCTACTCGATGCCGCCCGCCATGGCGACCCTCATCTGCGTGTGCTCCGTGCGCCTCATCTGGGTCTGGACCGTCTTTGCGGCAAGCCCCGACTACGTGACCCTGATGATCGTCTATCCGATCAGCTGGGCCGTCACCGTCGTGCCGCTGCTCTACCTCTACGTGCGCCTCATGAAGCGCATCAAGCGCAGGTTCGAGGAGCGCGCCCTCGAAGCCGAAGCCGCCTGACGTCGTGTCCGTCAACGAAAACGGCCCCCGTGAAGGCAGGGGCAGTTTCTGTTCGAGAGGATTTCCAGCGGCTATGCCGAGGACTTCTCGAAGTAGGTTGAGATGCTCTCGAGGAAGCGCGAGGGCCTCTGGGCGTAGTTCCAGGCGTTCGCCGCGGGCATCGTCAGGACGAGCGTGCGCTTCGTTCGGCTGATGGCGACGTAGAGCTTGCGGGCGTCCTCGAGGATGTCGGCCTTGTCGTGGTTCTTGAAGAACGGGTACGTGCCGTCGATGACGCTGGTGACGATGACGTTGTCGAACTCGAGCCCCTTGGCCTTGTGGACCGTGGAGATGAAGACGCGGTCGCGCACGATGTCGCTCGAGCAGAGGTCGGGCTCCTTGAGGGAGTTGATCTGCACGAGGTTTCTCTGCAGCTGCGCGTAGAGCGTCGGCTGTGAGGTCGTGTTGATGAGCACGCGGTCGAGGTACTCGTAGATGAGCGGGAGCTTCTTGCGGATGTTCTCGATCTCGCCCTCGTCGTCCGTGTAGTTGGGCAGGGCCTCGATGAACTGCCTGAAGACCTGGACGAGGATCGCCTCGTCGTCGGCGGGCATTCTGCGGTACATGAGGTTCCTGTGCTCGAGGAACATCGGGAGCACGATCTTCCTGAGCGTGTCGGACATGCGCACGACGCTCGGGTTGGAGAGGAAGCGCCGCTGGAGCTCGACGAGCGGACGGGCCTGGGCGTGGAACCAGCGCAGCAGGCTGACGGTCGCCTCGACGTCGTCGTCGGCCTTGTGGGTGTTGCTGCCCTCGAGTCCGACGACCGCGATGAGGTCCTTGAGCTTGTGCGAGGGAAGGCGCGCAAGGCCCGCGGCCTTGAGGATCGCGGGCTCAAGCGCATGGGAGAGCTTGAGCGTGTCGAAGCGGCGCACGAGCTCGGTGCGGTCGACGTCCTCGTCGGGTCCCGCCGCATCGCCGCGCACGCGCCTGAGCTGGTCCTTGAGGACGGCGTACTGGGCGTTGACGATGTTGGCGTCGTATTCGACGTTGTGGCCCACGACGGGCGCGTAGCCCACGAAGTCGAGGAAGATCTTGAAGCCCGCCTCGGGCGTGACGAGCTCGGCGCGGTGCGCCTCGTACTCCTCGAGCATCGGATTCGGGATGTTGCCGAGCATCTTCGGAATCTCGCGCTCCGTTTCAAGGTAGAGCACGAGCCGCTCGACGACTTCGCCCGCACGCAGCTTGACGGCGGCGATCTGGATCACCTCGTCGAGGCCGATGTCAAGGCCCGTGGTCTCCGTGTCGAAGACGACGAGCTCGCCCTCGTAGGCGCGCATGAAGTCCTCGAGCGCGCTGACGGGCTCCTTTTCGTCATGCGTGCTGTAGAGCATGAGGTCGGAGGCAAGAAGCCCGCGCCTGGGAAATTCGACGGCAAGGTAGTCTCGGATCTTCTTGAGGGAGAGGTTCTTCTTCGAGCTGAGCCGATAGACGAGCTGGGCCCAGGGGGCGCTTCTGAAGTCGTCCTTGAGCACGCTCAGGTAGGCCTTGGCGGCCTTGAGGATGTTCTGCCTGAAGATGTCGCTGCCGGAGATCTTGAAGTGCTCGATGTCCTGTGCCTTGAAGGCGGCGCTGACGGCGTCGGCCTCGCGGTTGCTCGGCACGATGACGGCCGTCGTCTCCTCGGGGCGTCGCCCTTCGAGCAGGTCGCACAGCAGCATCAGCTGCGACTGCGGCGTGGCCGTGCGGATGGCGCGCAGGGCCCCTTCGGGTCTTGCGACCGTCTTCTCGGCCTTGGGCAGGAACTCGGGATCGCACTCGAGCACGCGCTGCGCATAGGTGTTGAACATGTTGAGCAGGTAGTCGGGCGAGCGGAAGTTCCTGTAGAGGCGGTGGATCTCGTGCGTCTTGTGAAGGGCCCTGAGCGTGTCGAGCTTGGCGCCCATGAAGGAGAAGATCGCCTGCTGCTCGTCGCCGAAGTAGACGCACACGCTCCTGTCGATCGAGTCGTTCCAGAGCTTTTTGACGATGTCGAGCTGCAGGGGCGAGAGGTCCTGCACCTCGTCGACCTGGATCCAGGCGTAGCGCCCGCAGGCCTCGGGGGTGGCGTCGAGCCAGGCCCAGGCCTTGAGGAGCAGGTCGTTGAAGTCGAGCAGGTGCTGCGCGGTTTTGTACTCGAGGTAGCGCCTTGCGGCCGCGTCGATCGCGGCATGGTCGAGCTCGATGCAGCGGCCGAAGTCGTCGACCTTGATCAGTCCGAAGGCGTCGAGCTCGTCCTGGTTCTTCTTGTTGACGTCGAATTCTGGCGTGCGATGAAACGTCTCCTCGGGGAAGCCGTTCGCCTCCTGAAAGAGCCTTGCCGAGCGCGCCATGATGTAGTCGGCGGCGTTGCCCGGCAGGGACCGTCCTCTGCAGCCGCCGGGGATGTTCTCGATGAGAAGGCCCTCGATCACGTCGTGGACGTCGTCCTCGTCGAGGATCGTCGAGATCTCGGAGACGACGTCGTTGTCAAAGAGAAGGCGGGAGCAGAAGCGGTGGAGGTTGCCCACGTAAAGGGTGTCCATGCACCGGTCCGTGAAGCGCTCGTCGATGCGCTCCTTCATGCCGCGCGCAGCTCGGTTCGTGAACGTGAGGCAGAGCATGTCGGAAAGATTCACGCCGTCCTTGAGCGCGACGGCGATGCGCTCGGTGAGGATGGCGGTCTTGCCGCAGCCCGGCGGTGCGAGCACGAGATGGCGCCCCTGCGAGAGCTCGATCGCGGCCTGCTGGTCGGGGTTGAAGACGACGGGGGCGCCCTGCGCGGCGATCCTCGCCCTGGGCGGCGTGAGCGGCCTGAAGTCGGGATAGCGGAACTCGCGGTCGAGAAGCGACATGAGCCAGACCGCGATCCCGTGCCCGTACTTGAGGCACTCGGCGGCGTCGTCGGCCGTGCGCACGCGGTAGTGGCGCTCGCCCGTCTCGAGCATCGTCCCGGACGTCCCGAGCCTGAAGTGCGAGGCCTCGTTGCCCAGATCGCGGATGCGGCGGAAGTATTCGAACGTGAGGCTGTCGGCGAGCTGGCGCACGAGCGGCGTGCGCATCATCTCCGAATAGGTGTGCCTGTCGTCCTTGAGGATCGTGCGCAGCACGCCCTCGGCAAACTGGCGCATGACCTGCGTGCACTCGCGGTAGTGATGGTCGCGAAAGAGGTTTTCGGCCCGTTCGCCGAGAGCGGCGAGTGCAGGCTTGCGGAGCTGCAGAGGCGAGAAGTTCATGTTGCGGGTCTCCTGCGGCGGATGCGGCCGCAATCGAAGTCTTGAGTCCTGACCGGATGTTTCGAACATTGTACGACGGCATGCCGGAAGGTCCGTCCCTCAAGCGGGAAGAGAAGGGGAAGAAGGCTCCCGGCCTATATTTGCGCGCCTCTTGACGTCGCTCGAGATTCCTCGGACTTTTCTCCTAAGACATCTCGAGTAGATGCGTCGGAATCGCTCCGGAGGCTCCCATAGAATGATCGGACGGCCACTTGAAAGGCTCTCTTCATCAATTCACCACAGGATACTTCTACATGCGTTCTGATCCCCTCAAGAAAGGCATCAACGCGGCTCCCCAGCGCGCGCTTCTCAAGGCTCTCGGTCTCTGCGATGCGGAGATTGAGCGCCCGCTCATCGGCGTCGTCTCCTCGCAGAACGACATCGTTCCGGGACACGTCTTTCTTGACAAGATTACGGACGCGGTGAAGCAGGGCGTCGCCTTGGGCGGCGGCGTGCCCATCGTCTTCCCGGCCATCGCCGTCTGCGACGGTCTGGCGATGGGCCACAAGGGCATGAAGTATTCGCTCGTCTCGCGCGAGCTCATCGCCGACAGCGTCGAGGCGATGGCCACGGCGCATCCGTTCGACGGCCTCGTGATGGTGGCCGCCTGCGACAAGAACGTGCCCGGCCTGCTCATGGCCGCCGCCCGCCTCAACATCCCGAGCATCGTGATCTCGGGCGGCGCGATGCTCGCGGGCCGCGCCTGCGGCCGCAAACTCTCCTACTCCGACATCTCCGAGGGCGTGAGCCGCTTTCGCACGGGCCAGATCGATGCGAAGACCTTCCTCGAGCTTGAGAACAAGTCCTGTCCGACCTGCGGCTCCTGCTCGGGCATGTTCACGGCCAACTCCATGAACTGCCTCACCGAGGTGCTCGGCATGGCGCTGCCCGGCAACGGCACGATTCCCGCCGTCATGTCCGCGCGCTATCGCCTCGCCAAGGAGGCGGGCCTTGCGGTGATGGAGCTCGTGAAGAACAACATTTGTCCGCGCGACATCATGACGAAGGAGGCGTTCGAGAACGCGCTCACCGTCGACATGGCGCTCGGCTGCTCCACGAACTCGATGCTGCACCTGCCCGCCATCGCGCACGAGTGCGGGTTCGAACTCGATCTCACGGAGGCCAACGCCATCAGTGCGCGCACGCCCAACCTCTGCCACCTCGCTCCTGCGGGCCACCGCTACATCGAGGAGCTCGACGAGGCGGGCGGCATCCCCGCCGTCATGAACGAGCTCGCCCGCGCGGGTCTGCTCCACACGAACCTGCCGACCGTTACGGGCAAAACCGTGGGCGAGAACATCGAGGGCCGCGAGATACTCGACGCCGAGGTCATCCGTCCCGTTTCCGATCCGTTCTCGAAGGAAGGCGGCATCGCCGTCCTCAAGGGCTCCCTGGCCCCCGAGGGCTGCGTGGTCAAGCGCTCCGCCGTGGCCCAGGAGATGATGGTCCACACCGGCCCCGCCCGGGTCTTCAACTCCGAGGAGGAGGCCATCACCGCCATCTACGCCGGGAAGATCGTCCCCGGCGACGTGGTGGTGATCCGCTACGAGGGCCCCAAGGGCGGCCCCGGCATGCGGGAGATGCTCAACCCCACCTCCGCCATC
>ERZ827088.2606-NODE-2606-length-18450-cov-4.715521_pt1 | contig 18450 bp, 14 predicted proteins | sample MGYA00519922_ERZ827088 | MGnify/ENA primary metagenome ERZ827088 (study PRJEB31778, sample SAMEA3449254) | human gut metagenome | biome: human gut; feature: human-associated habitat; material: faeces | place: United Kingdom | collected 2010/2012 ...
TATCGCTTGTCCACCGCCCGCGCCTCCTTTGCCTCACACACGCATCTGAATTTGGGAGAGCACCTCTTCGCCGTTTACAAAGACAGCCTTCGTGCGGCACTGAATGTCGCGCAGCGGGTTGCCCTCAAAGATCGCGATATCCGCGTCCTTGCCGGCCTCAATCGAGCCGACGCGCCCATCGATCCCCACGACATGCGCCGGATTGATGGTGATCGCGCGCCACGCAGATTCCTCCTTCATGCCCGCCTTCACGGCCAGACCCGCGCACAGCGGCAGGTAATACAGCGGAATGACCGGAGCATCCGTAATGATGCAGACCTCCAGCCCCGCCTTGTCCAGAATACCCGCCGTCGCAAAACTCTTTTCTTTCAGCTCCTGCTTGGACTTCGAGCCGAGCGACGGTCCGACCAGCACGGGTTTTCCCGCCTTGACCAGCTGATCGACGATCAGATGACCTTCCGTCACATGATCCAGCGTGATATCCAGATCAAACTCCTTCGCAATGCGAATCGCGGTTAGGATATCATCCGCACGATGCGCATGCGCCTTGAGCGGAATCTCCTTGCGGAGAACCGGCAGCAGCGCTTCCAGCTTCATGTCGAACGGGCGCGTCTTGGTCGCGTCCTTCTCGGCCTCCTCGATCTCCTTCGCGTAGCGCTGCGCCTTGAAGAGCGTCTCGCGCAGCGTCGCCGCGACGGCCATGCGCGTAACCGGCATCTTGTGGCCGTTCTGGCCGTAAACGCCCTTGGGGTTCTCGCCGAACGCAATCTTCATCGCCGCCGGGTATTTGAGAATCATGTCGTCCACGCAGTCGCCGTACAGCTTCATCGCCACAAACGTGCCGCCCAGCACGTTCGCCGAGCCGGGTCCGGTCACCGCCGTCGTCACGCCGCCGCCAATCGCGTTGCCGAATGCTTCGTCCCGCGGGTTGATGCCGTCGATGGCGCGAATTTCCGGCGTAACCGGGCCGGAATACTCGTTCGTGTCGTTGCCCTCCCAGCGGCTCGCCTCCTCGTGCATGCCGATGTGGCAGTGCGCATCGACAAAGCCCGGCGTGACGATGCAGCCCGCCGCGTCGATGATCTCCGTTCCCGCCGGAACGTCGAGGTTCTGCCCCACCGCGACGATCTTTCCGCCGTCGATGAGAATCTGTCCGTTTTCGATGTCGCCGCCCGTGATCGTCTTGACCAAGCCACCCTGAATCAGTTTCATGTTTGTATATCTCCTTTTCTTTTATGGTGCAAATTGAATGTCCACCACCGAGATATCCGCGTCCGTGCCGATGCGCATATCCGGACCGTAAACGCCCACGCCGGACGTAACCACACTGGTCATGCGCCCCACCGTCTTCAAGCCCGCCGGGTTTTCCCACGCGGTGCGGATCGCGATATTCAGCGGGAAGAACTGGCCGTCGTGCGTGTGGCCGCAGAGCATCACATCCACGCCCGCATCGGCGTTCTGCCGCAGAAAGCGCGGCTCATGCTCCAGTGAGATCACGAGCCTGTCCGTGTCGATTCCCGCCATCAGCTCGCCGAGGCTCTTGCGCCGCGCCGTGCCGTCGCCCGCGTTTTCGTAATCCTTGCGGCCGATGACGTAAAAGCTGTCGTCGATCAGCCTCACCTCGTCCGCCAGCATCGTCATGCCGCTTTCGCGGACGAACTGCTCCATCTCCTCGCCGCGCAGCGTGTTTTCCAGCCGCCTGGTGCTAAACCCGCTGAACAGGCGCTCGGATACGTCGTGGTTGCCCCAGCAGGCATACACGCCCAGCCTGCTTTTCATCGCCCGCAGCGAGGCCTTCACGGCCTCCGGGTCGTCGATGCCCTCCACCGTGTTATCAAAAATATCGCCCGCGACGAGGATGATATCCGCGTCCTGCGCGTTGACCTTTTCCACCATGTCGGCGATGCGCTCCGCGCCGACGCTGTACCCCAGATGCAGATCCGCAATCAGCACCACGCGCAGGCTGTCGCGCCCGCCGCCGTCCTTGTCGGTCTGCACAGCGTAATGCTTCACCGTCAGCTCGGATGCGTGGTGAATCCCCATCAGGCAGGTCAGGATGATGCCGAACCATACCGCGCCGCCGAAGATCAGCTTGGGGTTTCCCTTCCGCGCGGTGAGCCTTTCCGTTCGGTGAAACCGCTTGGAAAGCCGCGCCAGCACCTCGATGATGACGTAAGCCGAAAACAGATAGATGAATATGCCGTAAAACCCGAAGGACACGCGCAGAATCAGCTTTCTGGCCGTCCCCTCCGGCAGAATGTGCGCCAGCGGCATCCCCATCGCGAAGACGGAATACACGCCCGCCGTCAGCAGCGAAATCAGCTTCGCCACGCGCTCGGGCAGATTGCGATGCAGAAAGATGGATGTGCGCGCGGCCACGTAGGCGTTGGCCGCCAGATAGCCCGCCAGCACGAAAAACGAACTGATTCGCATTAAACGAAAGCCTCCTCGTCAAGGCGAATCCGAGCGTCGTCCGTCTTGTAAACCACCTCGTCCGTGATGCCCTCGCCCTCGTTGGGATGAAAATGAGAATATGCCTGATCGACGCAGAACAGCGCGATCAGCGCGGCGCACAGCCCGATCAGCACGCTGTGCCTGACCTTGTGCAGCAGGTTGTCAAACAGCGGCGCAACGCCGTAGACAACCGCCATGCCGCCCAGGCCGAAGACCAGCAGCCCCTCCGCGCAGATGCGCCCGTGCAGGTTGAGGAAATAGCCCGCGTAATCCCACCAGCGGCGGTCGTACACGGTTTCCAGATAATACGCGGTGAAGTATTCGACCACGCCGCAGACAACCACCGTCGCCCAAAACTCAAGCCACGGCTTGTCGCGCAGCTTGTAGAGCGCCAGCAGCACCAGCACGCCGCCCGTGCCGTAAATCGGCAGCCACGGCCCGTGGAGCACACCGCGGTTGACGAACGTGCCCTCCGAAAGCAGATGCAGCACGACCTCCCAGCACCAGCCGATGATCGAAAACAGGAAGAACAGCAGTACCAGCGTCGTCACCGGGTATTTGCGGGTGAACAGCGCCGGTTCGTGATCCTTGTGCTCATATTGCAGCAGCGGGCTGAGCCGAATCGGATAGGAGAGCCCCTGCTCGCAGCGGCGCATGTAGCGCAGGCGGTATTCGCGATCCTGAATCTTTTCGCGCGCGACGTCCTGCGGGTTGACGAACAGCGTCACGCCGAGACATTCGCCGAAAAAGCGGGTCACCCTGTTGCCGTATACGCGCGCGGGCAGCTTTTCCGCCGGTCTGCCCAGATCGTTGTAGGCGCGGCGCAGCGTCTTTGCGCCGGCCTTTTCAAACAGATAGGTGTCGCGCAGCGCCTGCGCCTCGCCCTCCGCCTTGACCTGCGCGCGCACGGCGGCGTAAAACTCGCACCGCGCGGCGCTCAGGTATGCGCTGGAATAAAACAGGCTGCTCAGGCCGAACGTCGCAAGGCTCAGAAGGTGCCACGGCACGAAGGAAAGCTCCAACAGGAAGCACTCCCACTTGTGGCCGTTCATCATCTTTCGGGACAGCGCAATCGCGTCCCCGCCCTTCATGGTCGGGTTCTCCGCCAGAATGAAGCCGCAGAGATAATACGAAAACGTCTTGATTGCGCCGCCGATGATCGTCAGCCACCAAAGCCCCCGCTGGACGGCCACGCGCAGCAGCGCCAGCGACGTGCGTCCCCAGCAGCGCGCACTGTGCAGATAGAGCGCGCGATACGGCGGCACTTCCTCGTAGACGCGCATCTCCATAAACAGGCGGCGCAGGATCACGACGAACGTGTGGGTAACCAGCACCCAATACGTCATCGAAACCAGGCTGCTCACCACAATGCCGAAGGACTGCCAGAACTCGCTCGATCCGGCCAGCGACATGATGGTGTTGTTCACAATGTTTTGAAGGGAACCGTCCGCAATCTTGTTGACGGCTATCGCAAACACGCCCCGGCTGTTCGCCGCCGCGCCCGGCCGCCCGAAGGACGCGAGGAAGTTCGAAATCACGTCCCATTTCTGCCGGGTGAAATGCAGGCTTTCCAGCGAGCCGGTGAATTCCGTGCCCAAAAACGCCGCGACCAGACAGACCATAATCGCCATCCAGTAATGGCTGAACACGGTCTTGCGCGCCGCGCGCTTCCAATCCCGGCGCGCGCCGCGGCCAAACGCGGCATAAACCCTTTGTTCCTTCTTCTGTTCCTTCCTTTGCTCCATACGCATCGCTCTCCCATTCGTATACAGAAACCATTATACCATAAAAAGGCGATTGCACAACTGTTTTCGGCGGACATACGGGCATATAAAGGGGCATATAAAAGGAGAACCGCCCGAAAAGGAACGATTCTCCCTGATTTTGTTTTCGCGCAAAGCGTTATTCCGCCGCCAGCGACGGCACAAAGTTATTCCACGTATTGAATTCGCCGCGGCTGCTGTTGTAGCGCAGGGTGCTGGTGTTGGCGATCATGTACCAGGTCAGTTCGTCATACATCGTGTCGCAGTCGGCCAGCGCCTTTTCCTGCTTCTCCACGGTGTACTCGGTCAGGTATTCGGCCGCCTTCGCCGGATCTTCGGCATAGAGCTTCGCCGTTTCAGCCAGCACGGCTGGATATTCCGCCACCAGCGCGTCCTCCACGCTCTTCCAGTAGGCGCGAACGCCGGTGCCGTAGTGCTCGCGATCCTGCTCGCTCAGGGCGCACAGGCGCTTGAAGTGGGTGTGCGCATAGCTCAGATCGTAGCCGTAGCTGTCGGACGTGAAGCCCTCCGGCGTATGGTCGAACATCTCGGCCACGTCGGTCACAAGGTTAGAGAGCGGCAGATAGACGGAATGCTCCGCGTTCGCCAGCGTCGTCCACGTCACGGCGGACATGGCGGCGGGCAGATCGTCATAAATCTCGATGGCCGAGCAGTTCACCTGACGCTCGATGCCGATCACGCGGATATCCGGGCGGCCGGTTTCCTCCGGATCCCACTGCGTCCCCTCAAAGCGGGAGCGGGTCAGTTCGAAGATGTCGCTCAGGCTGACCTTTTCATCCGGCTGATAGAACAGCGGATAGCGGGTCGTCATCGCGTAATCCTCCGCGGTGGACGGCGCCAGCAGCTCGTGGCCATACCACGTGCGGCGGTTCGCGCCCGCGTTCAGGTTGCGCGCGCCGACATAGGTCGCGAACAGATCGACGTTGCCCGCTTCATCGAGCACGGTCTGACCCGCGGCCTCCGGCACGGAGAACAGCCCTTCGGAATGGAGCAGGCTTTCGCCCTCCACATAATCCGCGACAGAGCCGAGCATGCTCTCGTTGCCAAACACGGCGACAGCGTCCTCCGGCATCTTCACGGCGCACCACTGATGGCCGGAATAGCTCTCCAGATACCACGCCTCCTGCTGGTCGGCGATCATAAACGTGTTGGATTCGGAGCTGCCATAGGTTTCCATGATCTTGCCGTAGTTTTCAACCGCTTCGCGCGCCGTAGCGGAAACCGCCGCAATATAGCCGCTGATCCACGTCTCGGACGCGCCGTCCTCCACATACGGATCGGCCGCCTTCATCGCGTCGCTGATGTAGGTCGTCACCGAGCCGGTCATGGTCACGCCCATCTCGTTGGCCACGGCGCTATCCCACAAGCCCTCGATGAACGGCGTAGAGGTGTACTGGTAGGTCACGTCCGGCAGCGGCACTTCGTTCGCGCCGACGGTCACGGTACGCCCCGGTTCCTCGCTGTGCGGATAGACGACCTGCTTCGCCTGCGCGGTGTTCCACGCATCGACGGTGTGGCCGATGATGGTATGGCCGCTGGCGCTGGCCTGCTTGCCGACATAGTAGCCGGTGCAGGCGAGTGCGCCGGAGCTGGAGAGGGTCATGGCAGCCGTCACCGCGAGACAGGCCGCGCGTTTGAAGAGCTTGTTCATTCGCAATTCCTCCGTATGACGATTTGTCATCTTCCTTTTAGGCTGAACGTGCGATTCGCCCAGTCGGTTTCAAAGGATTTGCGGCTATTATACAGCCGTTTCCGGCGTTTTTCAAGCGCATTTTTCGCGGCAATACATGAAAGAAATGATTACCCACCGTCTCCATCGGGAAATCTGTTCACTTTATCGGACAATCTGTCTACATTGCAGTTGTCATTTTGTAAATATCAATATTTGAGTAAGAAGCATATTCTGCGCCCGCCAAACTCCCTCAGTCACGGCTACGCCGTGCCAGACCTTCGGCGTTCCGCTTGCCTGCCTCCCGCACAGCGGGCGGCAAGCTCCACGCTCTCGAAGAGGGAGCTCTTTGATCTGGTTATTTTCCGTCTAGGCAATACGTCGTATCCCTATGCGAAGGGGCAGGCGGGCTCAGCCCGCTTATTTATTGGTCGATTCGAGTGCTGCGGCTTTGCGCGCGGACGGCGACGGGATGCGCTGAATCAGGCCGATGATCTGGCCGGAGAGGAGCACCGTCAGCAGCGAACAGGCGAGACGCTCCAGCGGCAGATACGTTGCGGACAGCGCGAGGACGACCAAATCGCTGCCCAGATAGATGCGCTCAATCGGCTGGCGGAGCACCTTGTGCAGCGCCATGGCCAGCGCGTCGTCGCCGCCGGGCGCGCCGCCCGCGCGAACGCTCAACCCCGCGCCGACGCCGACAAACAGCGCGCCGACGACCGCCGCGACCAGCGGCATTTGCGCCAGACCCGGCCAGAGCGGATCAAACTGCTCAAAAAACGCATAGAACGCGGAGAAGCCGCCGCCTGCGATGACGGAATAGAAGATGAACGAGCGCCCCAGCGTGCGCCAGCCGCCGATGTAGCAGGCCGCGTTGAGCACAAGCCCCGAAATGGAGGGGGAAAGGCCGAACCAGTGGTGCAGCAGCAGCGTCATGCCCAGCACGCCGCCCTCCGTGACGTTGGAAAACGAATGAACATTGTACAGGCCGAAGGCGAGAATGGCGCTGCCCGCGAGCGCCAGAAAACATTTGCCCAGCGAAAAATACGGCCGAAACGAACGCAAAATAAAACTCCCTTTCAAAATATTGTGGCGAAAGTATTTATATTATAAGGAGTAACCGTGCCTTTGTCAAGCGCGCGCGCCGGGCGGGAATCGAAAAAACGATGGAAAAAGGCGGATAGTGGTTCATATAACATGGAGAGTGGAGCACATAAGCCGGTATTTGCATGAAAACAGATGGAAAATGGAGTATATGTGGAGAATGAAAGAAGAACGGCGCGGCGTTGTGCTTTTGCGCGCGCTGTGGTACAATACACAGAGATCAAATGTGCAAAGGAGCGTTTTACGATGAATCCATATGAACAGCGCCGCCGCCGCGTGCTCGATCAGCTTCAATTCGGCGAGATGATGGTGCTTTACAGCGGCGAAAGCGTCGCAAGCTCGATGGACGAGGGCTTTGAATTTGAGGCGAACCATCATTTCTTCTACCTGACGGGTCTGCGCCGGGAGAACATGGCGCTCGTGCTGGCCAATACGCATCATCCGGCGCATGTCATCCTGTTTATCGAAGAACCGATTCCCGATATGGAGCGCTGGACGGGTCGCCGTGTGACGATTGACGAGGCAAAGGCCGTCAGCGGCATTGACGATGTGCGCTATATCGACAGCGTGGAGAGCCTCATCAGCCGCTGCGTCGCGCGCGAAACGGTCGAGGCCGCGTATTTTGACTGCTATCGCAACGCCATGGGCGATACGGACAGCTGCAACATGCAGAAGGCGAAGCGCTTTGCGCAGCAATACCCGACCATCGCGCTCAAGAACGCGCATACGATGCTGTCCGCCATGCGCATGGTGAAGGACGAGGACGAGATCAAGACGCTTGAGCGCGCGATTGCGATCACGGATCAGGGCTTGCGCCGCGTGCTCGCGACGCTTGAGCCGGGGCGCATGGAATATCAGCAGCAGGCGGAGTTTGAGTATGAAATCCGCATGCGGGGCGCGGAGCGCGTCTCCTTCCCGACGATCGCGGGCAGCGGCATCAACGGCTGCATGCTGCATTACGGCACGAACCACTGCAAGCTGGAGGACGGCAAGCTGCTGCTGCTCGACCTCGGCGCGCGGGTGGAGGGCTACTGCGCCGATATCACCCGAACCTATCCGATTAGCGGCAAGTATTCGCCGCGCCAGAAGGAGATTTACGACATCGTGCTGCGCGCCAACCGGGCGGTGGCCGAGGCCGCGCGGCCGGGCGTGACCCTGCGCGAGCTGAACGACCTTTGCAAAAAGGTGCTGGCGGAGGGCATGATGGCCATTGGCAAAATCCAGTCGGCGGAGGAAATCGGCAGGTATTACATGCACGGCGTTTCCCACCATCTGGGGCTGGACACGCACGACTGCGCCGTTCGCGAGGATCTGGGTCTGCGCGCGGGCATGGTCATCAGCGACGAGCCGGGGCTGTATATCGACGAGGAGGAAATCGGTATCCGCATCGAGGATGATCTGCTGATTACGGATACAGGCTGCCGCGTGCTCTCCGAGGCGATTCCGCGCACGACGGAGGAAATCGAAGCGCTGATGGCGCGCTGACGTTCGGAGGAATGGGCATGAAGCTGAAAATTCAGGCCAGAGCGAAGATCAACTGGACGCTGGACGTGGTGGGCACGCTGCCCAACGGCTATCACGATCTGGATATGCTGATGCAGTCCGTCACGCTCTGCGACCAGATGACGATGGAGGAAGCGCCGCAGCTCTCCCTCTATGTGCGGGCGCAGGGGCGCGCGTTCGTTCCGGCGGACGGCAATAACCTCGTGCTGAAGGCGGCGGCGGCGCTGCAAGCCGCGACAGGCTGCACACGCGGCGCGCGCATCACGCTCAAGAAATACATCCCCGTCGCGGCCGGCATGGGCGGCGGCAGCAGCGACGCGGCGGCGGCGCTCGTCGGGCTGAACCGCCTGTGGGGATTGGGGCTCTCGGCGGACAGGCTGGAGGAAATCGGCCTGACCGTCGGCGCGGACGTGCCGTTCTGCGTTCGCGGCGGCTTGCAGCGGGCGCAGGGCGTGGGCGAAAGGCTGACGCCGCTGGCGATGAAAAAGCCGCTGTATCTGGTGGCGTTTCAGCCCTGCCGGGGGCTGTCCACCAAGGACGTCTTCACCGCGCTGCACGAGGACGGCATCCGCGGCGAGGACAGGCCGGATAACGAGGCGGCGCAGCGCGCGCTGGCTGCGGGCGACGTTCGCGCGCTCGGCGCGGCGCTTGGCAATGTGCTTGAGCCGGTTTCGCGGCGGATGCGCCCGGAAATCGACCGCGCCATTCGCGCCATCGAGGAGAGCGGCGCGGTCGGCGCGCGGATGACGGGCAGCGGCTCGGCGGTTTTCGGCGTGTTCATGCACGCGGGCGCATGCCGACGCGCGGCAGATCGGCTGGCGGCGGCATATCCGACCTGCCGAATGATGCGCACGGCCGCGCACGGCGTCGTCGTCGAGGAAGAAGCGTAAAGAAGCGCAAATCAGAAAGCGCAAACCGGTATAATTTCACAGCCGTCTGGCGACCCTTGTTGTATCAACCGCGTGAAACGGAGGAATGAACATGGGTCGCCTTTTTGCCGCGCTTTTTCTCTGCGCGCTGCTGCTGACGGCGTTGGCTCTGCCCAAAAAGCCCGCGCAGCCCGTCTTTTTCAGCATGCTGTTTGAACAGCTTCTGCCCGAATGGCTCTTGGGCGAAGCGACGGAGGACGAGGCAGGGGAGGCGGCGCGGACATGGCTGTGAGCAAAAGAGGCGCGCGCATCGTCGCGGCGGCGCTTTTCGGGCTGATGCTGCTGTTTGTGTTTGCGCCGACGGCGCTGGCGGCGGTTTACTGGGGGCAGAGCGGCGAAACGGTGCGCCGTGTGCAGCAAAAGCTGAAGCAATGGGGCTATTATTCGGGTACGGTGGACGGCGTGTTCGGTCAGGGGACATACGACGCGGTGATCCGCTTTCAGAAAAAGAACGGCCTGCGGGCGGACGGCGTGGCGGGCGCGGCGACGCTGGCGGCGATGGGCGTTTCCGAAAAGGCGGCGGCCTCGGCGGTGACGACGGCGGCTTCCGGCTACGCCTCGGAGGTCGAGCTGCTGGCGCGGCTGATTCACGGCGAGGCGCGCGGCGAGCCTTATGTCGGTATGGTGGCGGTCGGCGCGGTGGTGCTCAACCGGGTCAGGAGCAGCCGGTTTCCCAATACGCTGGCCGGGGTGATCTATCAATCCGGCGCGTTCGACGCGGTGAGCGACGGGCAGATCAATTTAGCGCCCAGCGAGCAGAGCCGCCGCGCTGCGCGGGATGCGCTCAACGGCTGGGACCCGACGAGCGGCTGCCTGTATTACTACAACCCGGCGACGGCAACCTCCCCGTGGATCTGGTCGCGCGAGGTTCGGCTGACCATCGGCGACCACAGCTTTGCGGTGTAAAGGATGGGCGGCATGGAGGAAGGAAAGCGGCTTCGGCGCATGCTGGCCGGGCTGACGGCGCTGCTGTGTCTGGCCGTCGGCCTGTGCGGTGCGCTGCACCTGCGCGAGGCCGAGCTGCGCCGCGAAATCGCCATGCAGCAGCAGCGGGAAATGGCCGACGTGATCGCGGCGATGGCGGATATCGAGGTGAACCTGTCCAAGCTGCTGGTGGCCTCGGGCGCGCGGCAGAGCGTGTCGCTGCTGGGCGAAACGGCGATTCTCGCGCAGCATGTGGAAAGCGGCCTTTCCCGCCTGACGGCGGGCGAGCGGGCGACGGGCGACGCGATGAAATTCGCTGGGCAGATGGGGCAGTATTCCCTGGCACTGGCGGCGCAGGTTTCGGATGGCGGCATGCTCACCGGGGCAGACGAGCGGCAGATTGAGGACATGATGCGCGCCTGCCATGCGCTCGGCGAGCAGCTCGCCGGGCGGGGTGAAGCGGTTTCGTGGCCGGAGAGCGAAACGAAGAGCGCCGTCGAATACCCGGCGCTGATCTACGACGGCCCGTTTTCGGATGGCAAAACGGAGGGGAGCGCCGCGCTTCGTGGCAGCAGCCGCGTGACCCGCCGACAGGCGCGGGAGGCGGCGGCGCGATACGCGGGCGTGACGAGCGACCGCGTGGCCGATGCGGCGGACAGCGGCGGCCGGTTCGAGGCCTTCGGCTTTACGGCCGATACCCCGGACGGAAAAATCGCCGTGCAGGTCACGGGACAGGGCGGCTATCTGCTCTGGATGATGCCGGAAAACGCGGCGTTCGCCCGCAGGCATGACGTCAAGACATGCCTGCAAAACGCAAAGGTCTATCTGGCGGACGTGGGCTTTGGCGAAATGGAGCCGTGCTTTGTGCAGCAATACGACGGCATGGCGGTCGCCAACTTTGCCGCCGTGCAGGACGGCGTGACGCTCTACCCCGATCAGGTCAAGGTGCAGGTGAGCATGGACAGTGGGCGCGTGGTCGGCGCGGAATGTTCGCAGTATCTGGCCAACCACATGCGGCGAACGGACGTAACGCCGACGGTGACCGCCGCGCGGGCGCGGGAGATGGTTTCGCCCAAGCTCACGATCAAGAGCGAGCGCCTGTGCGTCATCCCGCTGGAGGCGGGCGAGGCGCTCTGCTGGGGCTTTTCCTGCACGGACGGCGCGGCGGATTACTGGGTCTTTGTCAACGCGAAGAGCGGGGAGACGGAGCAGCTTCTGCGCGTGATTGCGACCGAGCAGGGAGAGGCCGCGATGTAAACCATTTTCCGTATGAAAAAAAGCGATTCTCCCTCCGGAAGGAGGGAGAACGCCGGTTTTATACTAATTCGCAGTTAAAATGCTTAACAGAGCGCATCAGATTTTTTGTTCTGACGAAGCCAAGTGAAGTGAGGCGTACTGGAGGTACGTTGAACGGAACGAGGCAAAGTCAGAGCGAAAAAGATGGTGCGCGGATTAAGCCATTTTAACAAGAATTAGTATTAGCAGTAGCAGCGGCGACGGCGGCAGAGCTGCTTGCGGTTGACGATGGTGACGACGGTCGGCACGCAGGAATTTGTCAGGCGGACGACGTTGCCCATGACCGGGCCGGTGATGGTCGTGCAGTATTCGTATGGCCTGTTCATCAGCTCCTCGATGGTATAGCAGCCCGGCTCAAGCCCGCTGATGACCAGCGGCTCGTCGAGCTGGGTGCAGCTCCCCGCGCGGAGGGTGAACGTCTCTCCGTTTGGGTAGCTCGGGCCGGTGATGCGCAGGGTAAACGTGCGCTCCGTGCAGCTCTGGCCGCCGCAGGGCTCCAGCACGATCTTATGGATGACGAGCGTCGGGCCGTTTTCGCAGCCCGCGCAGCAGAAATGCGCCGGGTTGCAGCACAGCGGATGGAGCCACTCGACATACGGGCAGCTCGGCCTGCAATCGCAATGACATGACATATCGGACACCTCCGAAAAAATATGGAAAGCGCGTTGCGCCTGTTCTTGGTTGGATGGAAGCGCTTGCGGCTCTGAACGCTTGGCGTCAGGCTGGGGGCAGGCTCCGATATACACTATGCGCCGAAGCAGCCGAGGGTGAAAAAGCGCAGGGGGAAGGGAAGAAAAAATTGCAAACCGAGGAAATGCGCGGTATAATACACTGGTAGGCTTATGGCCTCCATCAAACCGGAGAAAGGACTGCGCCCCATGAATGTCAAGCGCATCATCCGCCGCGTGACGGATAACGACTACCTCTTCACCATTTTCACCAAGATTCTGGCCGTGCTCATCGGCCTGGTCGCCTCGTTTTATTCCAATCGTTTCCTTGGCCCGCAGCTCAAGGGCGAGCTGGGGCGCATCTCTTCGCTGCTTTCCATCGTGGCGGTGACGGCGAATTTCGGCCTCTATCAGCCGTATCCGTATTATAAGCGGCAGGGCGAGCCGGATGTGCTCAACAAGTTCCTGCGCATCTTTTTGCTGCAATTCATCGCCTATACGGTGATCGGCGTGATCGGCGCGGTCTGCTTTCATTCCTTTGAGCTGACGGCGGTCTGTCTGCTCGCGCCGATTCAGGTGCTGGCCAATCAGCTCAGCTTCATGATGATGGTGGAGGACGTCAAATTCAAAAACGCGATCTTCTTTACCGCGCGCATCACCAACACCGTCATCACCATTCTGGCGTTCTATACGATGGATCGGACGATCCTCGTCGCGCTGGTGCTGATCGTCGTGGGCGACGTGATCACCGTCGTGATGGCGCTGCTTCGGATGAAGCGGATGCCCAACCCGATGAAGGCCGACCTGCGCTTTGCCGCGAAGATCGTGCCGTTCGGCTTTATTTCGATGGTCACCACGCTGATGCTGACGCTCAACTATCGCGTCGATACGCTGATGATGGGCTACCTGTATCACATCCCCGATACGGAAATCGGCTTTTATTCGCTCGGCGTGTCCCTGTCGGAATACGGCTGGCTGATTCCGGATGCGTTCCGCGAGGTGCTCTTTTCCCGCACGGCGAAGGACGACGCGATTGAAGAAGTAACCATGAGCATGAAGGTCAATTTCTATCTGACGCTGCTGATGATTCTGGGCATCCTGCTCCTCGGCCGCCCGGTCATTCGGATTCTGGCGGGCGCGGAATATCTGCCGGCGTACCCGGTGACGGTGATGCTCATCGCGGGCATCATCCCGATGAGCTATTTCAAAATCATCGGCACGCTGCTGCTGGCGCAGGGCAAAAAGGGCGTGTATCTGGGCATGCTCAGCGCGTCGGTGCTGGTCAATATTCTCTGCAATATGCTTACCATTCCGCTCTGGGGCAAGATGGGCGCGGCGGTCGCGTCCGTCGTCTCCTACGCGGTGGCGGGTTTTGTGTTCCTGGGCTATTACCTCAGGACGTACAGCATCCCGCTGAGCGCCGTATTCGTCTTCAGCCCGGCGGAAAAGGCCAAGCTGATGGGCAAGCTCGGCGCGGTGAAGCGCAAACTGGGGAAGAAAAAGACGGCGTAAAACAGAAAAGCAGGAAGATAAACGGCAGGGGCGCGCATTGTGCGTCCGCGCAGGGTTTGGGGCAAAGCCCCAAGAAAGGAAAAAACATGGACGAGAAGCAAATGATGAAGGGCCGCGAAGCGTATCGGATGATGGACGAGGCCTGTAACCAGCTGGTGAAAAGCGGAAACTGGCAGCGCGTGGGCAGCAGCGACATCAAACTGTTTCTGGATATGTATGTGCAGGCGCTGCTGCTCAAGATGGCGCAGACCACGGGCGAGATTTCCGAAGCGATGCTGACCTATATCGCCAGCGTGCCCGCACGCGACATCCTCAATATCGGCAAAGCCAGCGCTCAGCAGGCGCTGAATATCGGTTTCAAGAATCGCTCCTTTGCGGAGGGAACGCCGCTGCTTCTGCGCTGCTGTGTCGCCATGGATGATAAGGACGGCACGGCGACCGCGCAGCAGTTTGTCGATGGCGTCAGCCGCTTGCTCTATGCCGCCGCCGATGTGGACGGAGACATGAGCGGCAACGAGCTGAACTTCATCACCGGCTATGCAGGCGGGCTGCGCACATTCCTGATGACCCGCGCCGCCGGGCGGCATTATAACGGCGCGCAGGAAGCGGCGCGGCGCGTCGATATTCCGGGGGAAAACAGACCGAAGGTCGGAAATGAAAAGACGAATCCGACGAATGAAAAACAGACGGAAACGAAGCCCGAAGAGAAGGAAGAGACGCTTGACGAGCTGATGGAACAGCTCGACAGCCTCATCGGTTTGGATACCGTCAAACATGAAGTGCGCTCGCTGATCAACCTCATCAAGGTGCGCGCCATGCGCAAGAAACATGACCTCAAGGTCATGAACATGAGCTTCCATATGGTCTTTACCGGTAATCCCGGCACGGGCAAGACGACCGTGGCGCGGCTGGTCGCCAAAATCTATAAGCAGCTCGGCTTTTTGAGCAAGGGGCAGTTGATTGAAACCGACCGAAGCGGGCTGGTTGCGGGCTATGTCGGCCAGACGGCGGGCAAGGTGACGGATGTGGTCAACAGCGCGCTGGGCGGTATTCTGTTTATCGACGAGGCCTACGCGCTGGCGCGCAAGGGCATGGAGAACGACTTCGGCCACGAGGCCATCGACACGCTGGTTAAGCTGATGGAGGATCACCGCGACGATCTGGTGGTGATTGTCGCGGGCTATACCGACGAAATGCACGACTTTTTGACCAGCAACCCCGGCCTGATTTCGCGCTTTAACAAATACATCGACTTCCCGGATTACACCGACGACGAGCTGATGGCGATTCTGGAAATGAACGCCGGCCGGCAGGGCTACCGCGTGGCGGAGGCGGCCAAGGCCGTCGTCCGCGGCATGCTGGTCAAAATGACGCTCAGCGAACGGATGGATTTCGGCAATGCGCGCGGAATGAGAAACACGCTGGAAAAGCTGGTGCAGGCGCAGGCCAACCGGCTGGCCGCCTGCGAGGGCGAGGTCACGCGCGACATGCTGGAGGAAATCACCGAAGCGGACGCGAAGGCCGCGCTCGTCGGGGAGGAAGAACAGAAGCAGGCGGACAGCGAGAACGTCGCCCAGCTTGCGGAACGAGGGGAACAGGAATAAGCCATGGCAGCGATTTTATCCGCAGAACACCTTTCCAAATCCTATACGCTAAAAAAGCTGCTGACCGATGTGACGATCTATATCGGCGAGCACGACCGAATCGGCGTGGTCGGCGTCAACGGCACGGGCAAATCGACGCTGCTCAAGCTGCTGTCGGGGCTGGATGAGCCGGACGGCGGCGTGGTCATGCGCAAAAACGGCCTGCGCGTCTCCTATCTGCCGCAGATGCCGGATTACAGCCAGCCGCGCACGGCGGTTCAGCAGGTGCTTTTCGACGCGCCCAAGGACGTCGGCGCGCCGGATGAATACGAGGCGAAGGCGCTGCTCAGCCAGTTCGGCATCGACGATTTCGACGCGGACGTGCGCACGCTCTCCGGCGGGCAGAAAAAGCGCGTCGCGCTGGCGGCGGCGCTGATCCGCCCGGTCGATCTGCTGATGCTGGATGAACCGACCAACCACATCGACGCGGAGACCATCGCCCTGCTGGAAGGGCGGCTGGCGAAGTATCGCGGCGCGCTGATGATGGTTACGCACGACCGCTACTTCCTCGACCGCGTGTGCAACCGCATTGCGGAAATCAGCGACGGCGAATTGTATCTGCACGACGGAAACTTTTCGTATTATCTCGAACAGAAGGCCGCGCGGCTGGAGATGGAGAACGCGGCGGCGAGAAAGCGAAGCTCCATCCTGCGCCGCGAGCTGGAGTGGATTCGGCGGGGCGCGCAGGCCAGAAGCACCAAGCAGAAGGCGCGCATCCAGCGGTTTGAGGAGATGAGCGCCATCAGCGGCCCGCAGGAGGAGCAGCGGCTTTCCCTCGGCTCGACCAGCGCCCGGCTCGGGCGGCGGATCATCGAGTGCGAGGCGGTCTGCAAGGCGCTCGGCGGGCGGACGTTGATTTCCGATTTTACCTATACGATTCTGCGGGATGAGCGCATGGCGGTCGTCGGGCCGAATGGATGCGGCAAAACGACGCTGCTGCGCATGCTCGCCGGTCAGCTCGCGCCGGATTCGGGCACGATTGCCGTCGGCGAAACGGTGAAAATCGGCTTTTTTACGCAGGAATTTCCGAAGGTTGCGCCGAACGTGCGCCTGATCGACTTCATGCGCGACATCGCCGAATATGTGGAAACGCCGGACGGGCGCTTTTCCGCGTCGCAGATGCTCGAGCAGTTCCTCTTCCCGCCGGATGTGCAGTATACCCCGGTGGAGCGGCTCTCCGGCGGCGAAAAGCGGCGGCTGTATCTGGCCAGCCTGCTGATGGCCTCGCCGAATGTGCTGCTGCTGGATGAGCCGACCAACGATCTGGACATCGCCACGCTGGAAATCCTCGAGGATTATCTCTCCACGTTCAAGGGCGCGGTCGTGGTGGTGTCGCATGACCGATACTTCCTTGACCGCGTGGCGGGGCGGCTGTTCGCCTTTGAGACGGGCGGCAGGCTGACGCAGTATGTCTGCCCGTTCAGCGATTATCTGGATGCGCGGCTTGCGCGGGAGGCCGGGGAGCGGGCGGAGAAGCAGCCGGCGCAGGCCGCCGCGCCCAAGCGCACCCGGGAGCGCGAACTGCGCATGAGCTACAAGGAGCAGCGCGACTACGAGACGATCGACGCGCGGATGGCGCAGCTTCAGGGCGAATTGGAGGCGCTGGATCGCCAGATCGAGCGAAACGCCAGCGACTTTGTGAAGCTGACCGAGCTGACGCAAAAGCGCGAGGCGGCCCGGCTGGCGCTTGACGAGGCCGAGGAGCGCTGGCTGTACCTGACCGATTTGGCCGAGCGCATCGAGGCGCAGAAAAAAAGCTGACGGCGCGGACATGTTTTTCCCCGGCGGCGCATAAGCTGTATGCGTCACCATGAAAGAAAAGGGGGAAAACAAACCATGAAACGCAGCAACAAAGCGATGCTCGCCGCAGGGATGCTGGCGGGCGTTTGCATGCTCACCGGCTGTGCGTCGGGCGGCTCTGCGCAGCCCACGCCCAGCCCGGACGTCGCCCAGCAGCAGAGCGCCGAGCCGAGCCCGGAGGCGAGCGAAGAACCCGCGGAGGAAGCGCCGCTTTCTCTGACGGTTGACGGCAAGACGATCGAGCCTGCGGCCATGGAGGAAAACGGCAGGCTGATGCTGCCGCTTGTGGAGACGGGCGAGGCGCTGGGCTGGACGGCGAAAAGCGAGGCGCTGAGCGAGGAGACGCAGACCCGCCGCAGCGTCGCCCTGACCAAGGGCGACAGCCGAATCACCGTCACTTGGCTGGTCAGCGACAACACGGCCAGCGCGATCACGTGGCAAAAGGACGGGCTGCTCATTCCGGTGGATACGCGCCTGACCACGCTGGGGGACGTCGTCTATGTGCCCGCCGCTTTTTTTGAGGAGGCGGTCGGCGCGAGGGTTGCGCGGAAGGACGGCGCGGTGGAGGTTTTGCCGCCGGAAAGCGCGGCCACGCCGGAAACGCAGCCGCAGACCGCCACAGAATGAAGCGGGATGAAAATAGAGGCGAGCAAAAGGACGCATGTTTCGGCACAAAAAGCGTTGACAGCGGCGGTGGAGACTGCTATAATAATCCCAGAGATCAGCGAAGGATATTCGCCGGATCAGATGTCCTGGGGTGTGCGCCAGTCGTCTGTATTTTCTCCTACATTTTCATAACAGGAGCTTCGAGTCGGTTCGTGGATGTCACGCCCCCGTCTTAGGACGCCAGGGGACGGCAGAAATGCGCCGCAGGGCACCGACCTACCGCGAGCGGTGGGTGAAAAACGACGACAGCGGCACTTTGGGATTTTTTTAGCGAAAAGCAACGCAGACCGATGATGGGCTGCGTTTTTTCTATACGAATTTAAATTGCATGGGGAAAAGCAGACAGAGACAGCCTGCACTTGGCATGAGTTCGCAAGATTTTGAAATTCTCTGCCAATTAAGCGGGCTGAGCCCGCCTTCACCTCCGCCAAAGTCCGCCACGCATCAAAGTCTTGCTCACGCGGGCGATTTTTTGCCATTTCCTATACGTTAAAAAAG
>ERZ827088.2607-NODE-2607-length-18449-cov-3.312493_pt1 | contig 18449 bp, 16 predicted proteins | sample MGYA00519922_ERZ827088 | MGnify/ENA primary metagenome ERZ827088 (study PRJEB31778, sample SAMEA3449254) | human gut metagenome | biome: human gut; feature: human-associated habitat; material: faeces | place: United Kingdom | collected 2010/2012 ...
CCTTTAAATTAGGAACATTCTACGGATTTTTATATTTTCATGAATAATTCAGGTTATATTAATTGCGAATTGGGTTAGAAATGGGGAGATTATAAAATATAATATTAAATTTCAGAGTGGGTTGATGAGCATAGGCGAATCTTTATGGAATTATTTTGATAATAATTAGAAAGAAAATAGGAGATACTAGAAATGCAAACTAAAAATTTTGATGAATTAATTAAACAAAAATTAGCTGAGATTGAGGCTTTGAAGCAGGAAAAGGAAGAACAGGAAAAGGCAAAAAAGGCGAATATAGAAAATCTTCAAAAGGAAAAGGGGGATTTGTTAATTCAAATCAAGAGTGCTAAGGAAAAATTAGATACTTTAGAAATCGCAAAGAAAGATATCCAGGATCAGATGGATGTATTAAGAAAAGAGTTACAAAATGATTCTGATCGTTTAGTAGATATTGAATGTCAATTAAAAAAATATGAAGATGGAGAAGTTGAAATCCATGTAACTAAAGAAGATAGTATTGTAGATACGAATGCTGTCCTTGATCAAATTAATGAAGAACAACCAGAAGAAGAGGTGGTTCCGTTAATTCCAGCTTTAGAAGAGGAAGTAGTTGTTGAAGAAGAAAAGTCTGTATTTGAACAGGCTTTGGAAGCTACAGTGCAACAAACTCAAAAGGATGATACGCATTATAAATATCATCATGTTTTTGATGACTTGCAAGTAAAGGATAAAGAGATTTATCGAATCATTGATCAACTTGAAAAAAGAGCAGAATATTCATTTAAAGAGACGTTTACTACAGTTGGTGTGTTTTTAGATAAAGTTACAGATTGTATTTTAGTACAAAATAATTATCGTCCTGAGATTGTGATAAATTCAGCAGATGATATGGTTACTCGTATTAATGTTAAGACGAGCTTTATCTTAAAGAATAAATTGGTTGAAATTAGTCCGGATAATGTAAGTTACAAGTGTGGTGCTTTAATTGGTTGTCATAATGAATATTTAAAAACAAATGTATTTATGTTCTTATTCTTATTGTACAAATCAGCGACTTTGGATGAGTCTTCAAATAATGGTACTTGGCCTCTTTATAATGACGAAGTTATGTTGAAATGTATTAAGAGTATTCATTATTTATTAAAAACAACAAAAATTTAAATTTTTTTAAAAAATATATGTCCAAATCTAAGTTTATCTCGTCTTATATAGTGAAAGGCGAGATAAGCCTTAGAAAGAGGACTTAAAATGGAAAAAAAGAAAATGATGATCGCTACATGTATTTTTGGCTTAACATATGGATTTGTAGCATATTATGAACAGTTAAGAGGAACTGAGAATCTTACAATTATTGATCAGACTGTGTTCAAACATATGGATAGTTCATTGGCGATTGTGTTGGCAGTGTTAATTACGATTATTTACTTAACTTTTGTTTATAAACGAAATAAAAAAAGTGAGTTTGAATTATTACAAGATTATATTGATTCTTCAGCAAGTGAGAATGTAAAAAATGAACTTCAGATAATGAGTGATGTTGATAGACAATGTTATTATCGTATTCTTCAAAGTATGTTTTCAGAGGGTGATCAGCAAGCATATAAGGATTTCGTTGACAATTATAATTTAACATACCGTAAAGTACGTTTGATTTGTCGTGGCGTGATTGCAGTTTGTTTAGCTCTTATTATGATTGCCACAACACCTTTGAAAAATGATTATGTGAAGGCTTGTGAATTATATAATCAACAATTAGAACAAGAAGAGGCTGCTCGATTAGCTGCTGAAGCTGAATATAATCAAATAATTGAAGATCAAATTTTATATTATGATGGTTTACCTCCTATTAATTTGGTGTCTGGAAACACATTTAAAAAGGGAGATGTAGAAACATATATTAATGAGTACATTCGTACGCAACCACAATTTTTATTAAATAGATGTGGCATGATCAATTTATGCACGCATGATACTTTTATTCAATATTGTAATGCTTATAACATGAGTACTAGTTTAGGTGAATATGGTAATACATATGCTTTTGCTCACTCATCAAATATGAATATCTTTTTACAACTTAATATTGATGGTGAAGATGACAGACCATGGCAATATCATACTGTAGCTCATGAATTATCACATATATTCGATTTTTCATATGGAAATTCTTATACTTGGAGAGGTATTTCGGATGGAGCAACATGGCAAAATCTTTATAGTCAATATGGATCGTTAATTAGTGATTATTCAAATTATAGTTCATCAGAAGGTTTTGCGGATGCGGCAGCTATGTATGTGGAACATCCAGAAGATTTAAAACAAATTAGTTCAGAAGTATTTAATTATATTAATAGTTTGTATCAAATGTATTAATCAGAGAGGAAATAACAATGGGAATAATAAAGAAGATACTATTTGTGTTAATAGTAGTTATTGGTTTAACAGGGTGTAGTTCTTATAAAACGGATGATATAGACCCAAATATGTTGTGTGGAACATGGCAATCACCGGGGAAATTAACGAATCAGAATAATTTCTATATTTACAATTCGGATGGAACATTTACATATTATAGTTTGAGTATTAGCGATATGATGGTTTCCAAATATGAAGAGGTGCATGGAACATATACGGTTGAAGGCGGAGGTATTCATATTACTCCAGAGTCAGGTGCTCCAATGGTATATGCAGTTGATCATTTAGATGAAAATCAAATGATTTATATTGGTAGAAATAGTGCTTCAATGACTTGTAATCGCTATGACTACAATACTTTAAGTTATCATTTATCAAGGTCACTTAATTAATAGGAGGAAAGTATAATCATGGCAAACGTATATAATATAAGTTCACATAATGGAAATCAGGATAAATTAAATGAAGCAAATGCGATAAAAAGTAAAATGACTGTTTTCCTTGTGATAGGATTGATAATTGCTTTAATTGGAGTAGGTATGTTTCTTTCTATCATGAATCAGGGAAATAGTTATATGTCGATTCCAATTCATGATGGAGTTGTTTTATCTGAAGAAGATTATACTGGTGCAAATAATCCATTTTTCGCAATGGGAATGATTGCTGTTGGAAATATCATTTTTGTGACTGCACGCTTTAAACGTAATAAAGTAAAGAATTTAGCTATTATGTTACAACAGGGTATTGATTGTGAAAACCATGTAGCCAATTCATTAGAAACTCTACCAAGCAACTATTATGTTTTAAATAATGTTGGGATTAAAGATAATAAGGGAAGATCTGAAATTGATTCTTTGGTAGTTAGTAAAAATGGTATTTGGATTGTAGAAGTCAAAAGCCATATAGGTAGTATTTATGGTGAAGAAGAAGACAATGTTTGGGATTATGATCGCGGAAATGGATCAGATGGCGAAATAGAAAATCCATTAAAACAGTCTTATCGACAAATGAAAATTTTAAAGAATATTTTTGGAGAATATGGTATTCAAACATTTATAAACTATTGTGTAGTATTTCCAAACGCTAGCGCAGTACGTGTTGATTCAGATAAGGTGTATACAAATATAGATAGATTAAAACAAGATATTGTAACTGGAGGTAGTAAGAAAATTAGTACGAATGAGTTAATCAAGATTTTAGGTGTTTTTGGTATACAAGATGATTCTTTGAAATGTACAACTGAAACAGTAAAGAAAGAGACTGTTAAACAAAAAACAGAAAAAACAGATAAAGTCAAAAAAGAAGAGGTAAAACCCAATACATCAAAGGTTCAAGAGACTGTATTTGCTAGTTTAGAAGAGGATGATTTAAGTCGTCAGATTTCAGAACAATTGGAAAGAGAACGTCGTTTACAGGAACACGAAAAGCGTATGGGTCGGCGTAATACAAAGAAAAAGCACACTAACAATAGAAGTTGGACACATGATGGTGACTCGTTTGATTGTAATGACAACATGAATATGAGAATGCAGCAACAAATGATGGATGATAATAATAGACTGTTCGAACAACAACAAATGATGAATTTAAACCAGCAAGAAATGGATAGATTTGCACAAGAGAGTATGCGTATATCTGAAGATGCATGTAGAGATTGTATGGATTATTCGATGCATGAGTCATATAACGCAATGAATGATTCATTTAATGCGATGAATGATTCCTCATTCAACAATAATTTTGGAAGTTTTGGTGGCTTTGGTGGCTTTGGGCCATTCTAGAAAAGGAAAATAGGAAAATGGAAAAGGGTTTAATTGTAAGAGCAAGAAAAAAGGATAATGAAGCAATTGCTGAAATTATTCAATTGACAGAAAGAAAAGCATATTTTATTGCGTATAAAGTAGTGAATAATGAGGCTACTGCTAAAGATATTGTACAGGAAGCTTATATTCAAGCATTCCAGAAGTTGGATCAATTGAGTGATGATTCTAAGTTTGAGAGTTGGTTCAATCAGATTGTTTCGCATAAGGCATTGGATTATACAAAATCTAAACAAGGTAAGAATAAGCCAGTCGAGTTTAGTTCTTTAGATGATGAAGAGGATAGACTTGAGTTTGAGGCTAATATCAAGAATGATAAGGCTTCTTTTGAACCAGAAGCAAGTATGAATTATAAAGAGCTTCAAGAAGGTGTACAGGGAGTATTAAATGAACTTCCAGAAAATCAAAGACTTGCATTGATGATGTATTACTTTGAAGATATGAGTGTTTCTGAAATAGCAGATGTTTATGGTGTGAGTGGAAACACAGTAAAGGGATATCTAGCATATGGAAGAAAGAAAATCAAGAATATAATTGAGGCAATGAGAGAAAAGGGTGTATCTTTCTATGGAGTTGCACCAATGCCATTCTTAACATGGATGTTGCATGATCAAATGACAAAGACAGCTGTATCACATGTATCAAAGGATATCATTATCAAAACGGTTGGAACAAGTGCAGCAGCTACAACGGCTGGAGCAGCTGCTACAAAGACAGGAGCATCCAAATCAGGATTTGCGAAATGGTGGGCAAGTAAAACGGCGAGTGTAAAAGCAGGTGTATGTGCTGGAACAGTAGCAGTAACAGGTGCAGCTGGATATGCAGCAGTTGATTATAATAGTAACTATAGACAGGTAGAGAGAGCTATTGAAAAACTAGATACTTTGTATTCTTATGAATATTTAGAAGTAGATAGTGGTGTTGCGTATGATGAAGTAACGGATGAACCATATGAATATATTGAAAATTATCGTACGTATATTCAAAATGGGGAGTCTTCGGAAAAATACAAAGCAATACAATATGCAGATTCTTCAATTCATCTAGAGCATAATGTATTCACAAAATTCGATGGTACAAAAGTTTCTACATGTAGTTCTGATGCAAATAGTTTTGATGAATTGGATGACAATATGTTTAGTGAATATCATGAAGCAACAGCACTAGAGGATGGTAGTCCTTATATAGAAGAAGGAGTCACAGGTAAATGTGCAATTAGTTATTTTATTTTATATAAGACAGATACTTTTTTGAAAAAATGGTATGACATCGTAGATGATTATTATTTGAAAAAAGGTGGATTAGAAAATCAAGCTACTAATTTTAATAAAGACGTTAATAAAATGATAAAAGAACGCTTAAACAATGCCACAGTAACAGAAAAAAATGGAGAGAAAACTTTTTCCTATAAAAGAGACATGTCTTTTACCGAATCGGATGGTAGTTATAAGTTTGAAAAGGATCTTATAGACGTCAAAATTACAATTGATAAAGAGGGTTATTTGAAACAATATACTGCGAATAATGAGACTTACCAAGGACAGTCAAATATAAATATCTATAATTTGAAAAAGAATAAATGAAAATAAGATCAATTATATCATTGCATAACTTTAGAGTTATGACTTCATTAGTATTTAAAATGTTAAATACTGTGACTAGAAGCGTGATGACAATATTTGATGTCATTGTATTTTTTTCTAAAAAAGGGATGGAAGGTAAGTATGAAATTATATAAAACAATACCGGTGTTTTTAACTATCATTTTAGTCGGTACATTATGTTCTATAATCAGTGCAGCTTTAGAAGAAGATGAGCCCCCATTTGATGCTAATGATACTGTTTTGGTAACGGAAACAAATACTTACGTAGATTATATACCTGTCTATGTTGAGCAGGATGGAAATATGAAGGAATCACTTGTGAATTATATAAAAGATGAAATTCACGAAATGCCTGAATATTTAAAAATAAATGTATGGCTGTTTATATCATTAATGATGAACAAATGGATGTAGAAGCTGAAGATGAGGCATATGGTCTTACTGTACAAAATAAAAATAAACAGAGTGCAATATATTTTAATTATGATTTACTAAATACTGGTGGGGATGAGCAAATTAAAGATACGATTTATCATGAATTTTGGCATGCTTTTGATATGTATGTGATTTTTCCCTATGAATATTCATCAAATTCTGGAATGGAAGAATTATATAAAAAATATAATGATGATGAAGGTGATGATATTTCTGAGTTTTTTGCAAAACAGGGAGCAAATTATAGCTTGGACACAAATGGAATTCGAAATAAAGAAGATTTGTATGCATATTATGAAGCAATAGAAAAAGTATAATTAATAAAAACTAATAAACGGGATTAAGGTGTAATCGAAAAAGATTACATCTTTTTTTATTTTTTATACAACCAAAACGACTTTTACTTCGTCTCAATAGTGTAAGGCAAAACAGAAGGAGAAATTAAATATGAATAGAAGTAAAGTTATGTTTTCAGGTTTAGTATGTTCAGTTGTATTTGGATTGATGTATTGGTATAAGGATTTGTTGGGTAATAAGGAAATTACCATTATGAATCGGGCAATTATTGATCATTTTGATGTGAAGCTTTGTTTAACAACTGCGGTATTGAGTATGTTACTTATTGTAGTTCTTCTTTATAGCAAGGAAGTAGATCCTGATCAATATAGATTTGGATATATTCGTAGTACTTTAAGTCAGGCAGAGTTAATTCGTATTGATGGTTTGGATGAAGAGGATAAGCGTATTGCGTATGAGACGCATTTTAATGAGTTTTCTTATAAACAAATATTGGAGTGTAGAAATTATGTGAATGAAAATAAGCCAAAGACAAATCATCGTTTAAAGTTAGGCTTGATTAGTTTGATTTCAATGGCTTTGGTTTTTGTATTATATCCTACGTATTCAGCTTATAAGACTGCTCAGAATGAATATAATGAAATGTTAAGACTTCAAGAAGAGGCTTATAACCAGATTGTCGAGGATGAATATATCACTTTGGATGGTTTACCAACAATTCATGTGATTCCTGGTAATTCTTTAAAAATTGGTGATGTAAAGAAGTATATGGATTTGTTTGTTCGAACACAGCCGGATGTTATATTGAGTAATTGTCGCATGATCAATATTTGTGAGCCAAAGAATTTTATGAATATCGCAATAGCTGATGGAGTGGATGTAACAGCTGGTGGACAAGGAACTGCATATGCATATGCTTCATCGGATGATTTTTCAATAACATTACAGCTTGATGTAGATGAGGATTATGGTCAAAAAAGTGCAGTGAGTCATGAGTTAAGTCATATATTTGATTTTGCGCGCGGATCTGGATATGGAGATTATGGTATTTCAAATGGCGCACAATTACAGAGTTTATATCAAAATTATACAGATTGTGTTGGGACATATGGAGCTACGGATCCAGCGGAGTTTTTTGCCGAAGCAGGTGCTATGTATGTGAATGATCCTGAAAATTTGAAATCTGTTTGTATGGATTTATATAACTTTATGGATAGTCTTTATCATTTATATTAAAAAAATTGAATTGTATATAACCAATTACGGAGTTGTTTCGTCTTATAGAGTGAGGAGGCAGAAATATGAGTTAGAAAAATATAGTTGTCGAGTTGAGATTGATTTAGAAAGAAAGAAGGTATAGAAATGAAAAATAGGAAACAAACATTAACAAGTTTAGCAGCTGCTAGTATGGTTTTGACACAGGCTGGTCAAATGAGTGTATTTGCGAAAGAAGAGACTATGAAGGATTTATCAGATAAGGAAGAAGTTGTGGTTAAAAAAACGCAGATGGAATTATTAGAAGAACAGATCAAGAATACTTTGGATAGGGTAAATGAGGCAAAAAAAGAGTTTGAGATGGCTCAAGAAACGTATGAAACTTACAATAAGAACGATTATGCTTTGGCTGTATCAAATAGAGAATTGGCTGAAAAAAATTATTTAAGTGCAAAGGATGATGCGCAAGAAGCGATTGTTTCATCTTTAGAAAAACAGATTCAAGAATTAGAAGTGAATCAAGCAGCTTTAAAAGAGGCGAACACAAAAAAGAAGGATTTAGAATCAAAGCTTGATGATGCGAATAAGGAGTTGTTGCAGGCACAAAATGATTTGGTTTTAAAACAGAAGGAATATGAAACTTTATTGGCAAATACTTCACAAGAAGAGATTGAGCAGCGTGTAAATGAGTTAAAGACTCTATTAGAGAGTGCAACAGTAGCTTATCAAGAGGCAACAAATAAAGTGACTGTGCTTTCAAATGCAAAAGAAGAGGTCGAGGTTAAAGTATTGGGGTTACAGTCTGCTTTAGAAAATGCAAAGGTTGAGTTCATGAAGGCTAAGAATGATGCTTTGAATGCTAAAAATGAATATGATGTTGCGAATGCGGATTATAATGAAAAGCTAGAAATTTATAATGGGGCTAGTGATCCAGAATTAAAGGAAGAATATGAAATGCAGGTTGTAGAAGCAGAGAATGCTTTGGGTGTTGCTCAAAATAATTTGCAGGTTGCGTTGAGTGTTCAACAAAGTAAAGAGGATGCTGTATTAAGTGCTGAGGCAAATGTTGCTGCGGTAGAAAATGAGATTCGTGATTTAGAGGTTCAGATTAGGGAAAAGGAAAATGAATTGTTGAATTTAAATGAATCGATTGCGAGTGCTGAAAAGGATTTAAATGTGGCTAAGGATCAATTGGCGAAGGCTGTAGAGGCTAAGCAAGGCATGGAAGAGGTTTTAAAAAATGTTCAAGTGGCTTTGGATGATGCGAAAAGGGATGTTGAAGAACAACAATTCAATGTAGATAAGGCTCAATTGGATGTGGATACACAACAAAAGATTGTGAATCAATTGCGTATGGATAAGGAGCAGGTGAGCCAAAAGATTGCGTTAGGTTCTAAGGGTTTCTTTGAAACGTATGGGTATACAAATGCATTAAAGGTATTGGAACAGAATAGTAAGTATACCAAGATTGGTGATGAAAATGATGCGACGAGTTTAGAAAACTTTAAAAAGGCAATTTCTATGGTTAGAACGGGAAATGAGTTACGTACTTCGGATGATAATTTTAAGGGGTTGGATTCTTTAAAGGTGAATGCAGAAATGTTTGCGGTTTCTCAGGTACAGGTAAATCAAATGGCTAAAACGGAATATGGTCATACGAAATTATATCGTGTTGGTGAAAATGCTGCAGTTGAATATGAAGATCCTTATGTTGGTTGGTATACAGAGGAGAAGGCTGTGTATGATTATCTTCAACAGAAGGGTTGGGATATAAATGATATTAGAGATTCTCAAGGAAATTATATTGATTTAGATAAGGCAAATGAAATTGTAGAGGCTTTGAATTTTCCAGATATTCGTTGGGTTCAGGTGGGACATTATACGAACATGTTAAATTCAAAATATAATGTAACTGGTACAGCGTGGATTGAGGGAAAAACTTCAAATGGATATAGTAGAAATTCAAATCAGGTGTTCTATCGTTTGGATCCTGCTAGTTTACTTACAATAGATGAGTTTGAATCACAGTTTAATGAATATTATGATTCATTAATGAATGCGGATGGTGCATATGAAGATGCGAATGTGGTTTTGAATGGGTTAAAGAATGAATTGTATGCGCAGAATGCTTTATTGACTGAGAAACAGAATAAGCAGAGTTCTATGGAAGTGAATAAGCAAGATGCAGAAAACAAAGTAGGAATGGCTCAAAATGAGGTAGATCGATTGTCTAAAGTTGTTCGTGATAAACAAAAGAATTTGGATGACTTGTGTATGGATGATGCATCATTGAATGTTGTAAATGAGTTGAATCGTTTAAAGGCTTTGAAATCCAATAAGGAGTCGTTAGACTTGGTTCATGCTCAACAAGAGGTCGAGAGTGTTAAACAAGAGAGGGCTGAAGCTGGTGTTGATGTAAATAATAAAGAAGCTTTAGTTAAGAATGCTCAGGTGGAATTGAACAAGAGAAATGGGATTTTAGAGGAAGTAAATAAAGGGTTAGAGACAGCGTATACTAATTTAGAGATTTCTAAGAATGTATTAAAAGAAAAGGAAAGTGCATTGGATGTTGCAAAAATACTTTTGAGTAAGAAGGAATCGAGTGTATTGTCAAAAGAGAATGAAGTGGGTTATGTAAGTGAGAGTTTAAAGGGTATTTCTAGGGATTTAGATGTAGCAGATGGGGTTGCTGAAAGTAAAAAAGCTGAGATGGATACTATAAACAATAATTATGAAGCTTCTTTATCTGTTAAAAATAGATTGAATAGTACTAGTGATTCAATTGTTGCGTTAAATACTAGAATTCAGGAATTGAAAAGAATGATTCCTGAAATGAGTAATAATATGGTGTCGAATGATTTAGTTGTGAAGAATATGAACAATAGAGTTGCAGAATTAGAATTATTAAAATTAGAGATTGAGGAAGTTAAGTCTGAATTTGATTCTTTTGTGGCTGGACATCCAGTAGGGGCTTATGCATTGCATAGTGATTTAGTGAAGTCTTTATGTGAAAAGATGGATGTGATGAAAGAGGCTTATAGAAGTTATGAAGAAGCTATAAAGGTTTTTGAAGAGGCGGATACATTAAATACAGAGAATGTAAAAGCATTGGATGTTGCAAGTCAGAAGTATGTTTTGGCTCAACTAGATTTAGAAAAGGCAAACAATGATTTGAGTGATTACTTAGAAGAAATGAAGAATGTTGAAGAAACAGAAGATAAGGAAAATGTAAATACAGGAGCACAAACAGCATTAGGATTATATGCATTAGGTGGTGTATTAGGCTTTGCAGGTGTAGCATTGACTGGTAAACGTGCTCGTAAAGAGGATTAATCTAGTTAGAGTTAAGACTTGTAGAAAGCAGATTAGAGATAGAATCTGCTTTCTTTGATTGGTAATTGAAAATCATGTTAGAAAAATTGTTATTAATTGATAAGTGAGTTTGTTTTCATATGATGATTTATGGTTGGTTTTTCATGAAAACGCTTTAATTATAGTTAATGGAATGGTTTTATGGTTATAAAATCAAAATATATTAGGAGGGTTTTTAAGATGAATAAACTAACTAAACAGTTACTATCATTAGGGTTGAGTGCAGTAACTGTAGCTGGTATGGTTACGCCAGTGTTGGCTGATGATGAAGTTCCAACAACAGAACCAGAGGCAACTGAGGTTACAGATCAACCGACGGAGAATGTTCCTGGTAATGAGCTTGTAATGAAATCTATTACATTACAAATTACTAAGGATGGTCAAACAACATCAACTACTTTTGATGTTGATGTAAATGCTACAGATGATTATATTACTAGTTATATTGTGGCAAATTGTGTTCCAGAAGGATACGTGATTGATGGTAAGGGGGCTGCTAGTAGCCTACAGAAAGTTTCTGATACAGAATGGCAAATGGTTTTGGTAAAAAAGGAAGAGCAGAAACCAGAAGAAGCGTTGCAAACTTTTAAAATAAAAGTAGTATTTTCAGATAAGACGCACAAAAGATTATGAAGATACATTTGAATCTACTCGTAATGACGCATTCTTTTATATCATAGAAAATTTTATACCATAAGGATATAAATATGTTGATACCAATGGAATAGATTATAATGAAGCTGCAAATACGTATACTTTAACTCTTTATAAAATAAAATCTATTAAATTGGATTCTTATCTTGATGGAGTAAAGAATACATATATGTCTGAAGTAGAAGTTCCGTACGACTATACTGACAAAGAAATTAAGAATTATATTGAAGAAAGATATTCTACTGGTAAAATTGAATCGATTACGAAGGTAGATGATAATGCGTGGGTTATCAAATGTGTTACTGTTAAAGATGAAGCTGAAGATTACACTGTATATATTAATAAAGATGGTGTAGAAACTAGTCAAAAAATTCATGTATCTAAGGATGATCAGTATATGTATGGTGGTATGTATCAGTATTTAAAAATTAATTGTGTTCCTGATGGGTATCATGTAGATTATAAAAAAGGGGCTGGTACTTATAAGGGTATTGTTGGTGTTGGATCCGATTCGTATCGCATTTATCTTGCAAAGAATAATGATAAACCAGTAATGAAAAAATTTACGGTTAAAATTTTAAAAACTACAATGATGGGTGAGGATTATTTTAATCATTCTGAAGTAGAGTATCATACTTTTGAATACGATAGTAAAGATACTACAGGAATTGAGGATTATGTTATTAAAAAATTCAGTCCAAAAGGTTACGTTATTAGTAGTGGACCAGTAGCTTTTGATGTATATCAAATTGATGATTTGACTTATGGTGCAATAGCATGTAAAATGCCTGAAAAACAGGGGGATATACCAGAAATAACTACTTATAAATTACATTATATTGATAGTGCTACGAATAAAGAGGTTTATTCAAGTACTTATTCAAATTCAAAGCTTGGAGGTAAATTAGATAGTATTAAAGCGTCTGATATAATAAACCTTCCTGTTGGTTATGTGTTTGATGGAAATTCATTTGAGGTAAGTAATATACAAGATAATGGTTCATATTTAGTAAATGTGTATGTTAAAAAAGGAGAATTTAAAACTCCGACTACAATTAATTTCTATAGAAGTGATAATGGAAAACTAATTCAAATTAAATCTGTAAATACATATGCTCAAGATTTAGATTTGGATAAAGATGGTATAGTCAGCACAGATGAGTTAGAATCTTTATGTCCTAGTGGATATAAGAGATCTAGTTTGTCATTTAGTGATGAGCAAATTCATTATACTTTCGCTAATGATTCAGTATATACAAATTGTGTTCTCGGTATTTACTTAGAGGAACTTTCTACAGTGGTTGCACCTTCTAGTTCTAAAGATGCTGCTTCTATTTCAGGTGTGAATTCAAATGAAGTTTTAGCGAATAGCTTAACTAAGGAACAAAAAAAGAAATATGATGCTGCAGTTAAAGAAGGTAAAAAGATTGAATTTAAGCCTGTTGTGAAAAATGAAGTAAAAGAATCTGATAAAAAATTGTTGTTGGCATATGCTGATAAAGCAGATGCTGAAGTAGTGAATGCATTTGATATTGAAATTGAATTAGTAATTGACGATAAGAATGAGGGTTTGATTTCTGAAACAGATGGTAAATTGACATTCAAGGTGGCTATTCCTGAAAACTTAAAGAAGGATGGTCGTAAGTTCTATGTATTACGTGCTCATGATGGTAAGGTTGAAAAGCTTCCAGTAAATGAAGACGGAACATTTGAAACAGATAAGTTCTCTTCATATATGTTGGTTTATGAAGATGTAAAGGCTACAACTCCAGAATCAAGGCCTGAGGTAAAACCTGGAACTGATACAGAAACTAATCCAGCAGTTAAGCCAGAAACAAAACCAGCTGTTAAACCAAGTACTGGATCTACTACAACTACAACAGATACAAAGAAAAACAACACAGTTAAGAAAGATGTTAAGAAGAATAAGAAGGTAAATACAAGTACAAAGACTTCAAGCACATTGTTTACTGGATTATTGGGTGTTTCTATTATTGGTTTAGGTGCAGTCGAAGTATTGCGTAGAAGAAATAAAAAATTTAATTAGAGGGTAAGTTAATTCTTGCCTTCTTTTTATATGGGCATATCTGTTGATGTTTAAGTGTGATAGGTCCATAATGTGCTTGATTTGGAGGTGTCAATGATGAAACGATATATAAACTATTCAATTATATATGCAGTATTAGCTTTAGTAGGTGGAGTATTTTATCGTGAATTTACAAAGATGAATGGTTATACTGCTTGGACGAGTTTGTCTGTTGTTCATACACATTATTTTATCTTGGGTATGATGTTCTTTTTAATTCTTGGATTGGTTTCTTTTAATGTTAATTTTAAATCAAATCGTGCGGTGTTGTTTTATAATGTTGGATTAAATCTAACGGCTATTATGTTAGTAGTTCGTGGTATTGTTCAAGTGTTGGATTTAAATATAGTATCTGCAGTTATTTCTGGCATTGCAGGTATTGGTCATATTATTCTGGGTGTTTCATTAATTCTAATTTTATTGGATATAAAAAAGAGCGTTTAAGCTCTTTTAGTTTGCCTCTAACATGTCGGCTAGGGAAGTGTCTTGCACGAATGTATTTGCGTTATTCATAAATAATACATCTGTGATTAAATCGTCTTTAATGAGTCTTTTGTAGTCTTCAAAGTAATATCTGGCGTCTATTACTGTTATTGAATTAAATTGTGGAATCAAGAATGGTATTAGACTATTCGCATAGGAATCTTTAATCAATAGTAGGTGTCTTTTTGAGTTGTTGTCTACATTGATGTGGAATAGGGCTTTGTTGCCTCCCATAAAGACTGTGTATTGGTCTTTTGTTTCTAGTGCGTCTGAGTGATAGATGGTTCTTGATTTTTTGTTTGTGGATTCGTCTGTGATGACGTAATCGCATTTATCTTTTGGTACATAGATATCGATTTCGTCTTTGATGTTTACACTTCCGGTTTTGTTGGCGAGTGTTCCTTCAAAGTTTGTCGTGACTGGATATATTGTATAGTCGGATTGTTTGGTTGTTTCAAGATTGAATGTTTTGGCTATGTCTTGATAGGCATAGTAGGATGCAAGGCTTGTCCAATGGTGGTCCGTTTTATAATATAAGTATTCGTCTTTGTGTTTTTTTAATGTATTTCGCAAATCTATTTTAACAATGGAATCATCCAATTTACTATAGATGTTGTCCATTTGTTTATCTTGGTTTAGGGTAACTGCATATTTTGGCAGGTACTCCTTTTTTATGCTTACAGCATTTGGTGCAGTCACAAATCCTACGTTGAGTTCTGGATAGTTTTGTTTAAATGTGTTTATGGCGTTTAGATTTCTTTCGAGTTGTTCCTTGTTGGGTTTGGCTGTTTTTTCTATAAGGCCTTGTTTAGTAAGGAATATGTCTTGTATTTCTTTTACGCCAAATGTTTTTTGAATCAAGTATTTAATGTGTATGTTTTGATCTCTACATACGAATTGATCAGAGAACCATGTATTTAAGTCTTTTGTGTATTGCCCGGATAATACGTGTTCTGTATTCCATGATGGAAAGGTTTGTAGGGGTCTATTTTCTGTTTCGGATTGTTTATGGTCAGGAATGATGATGTTTACTGTCATTGTTGCTATTGCTGCTACACTAACAACTTTGGTTAGGCTACTTGCCATAATGCTTGAATATTTATGTTTCATGTTAGACCTCCTTTTCTAGAATGCGAAGTATAGGAAGGAATGGTATGTTCCTCCTACAATAAATGCGATGCATACAATTAATAGAATTATGTAGATTGTCCATGTTGTGTATACGGCTTTCATTTTGTATTGGTTGTATACAAAGATTTGAATTCTGTCATAGACTTTTGTACTGAGTAGAATGGCGAGTACGAATACTATGAAATAGGATTTTAGCATAAACTTGGCTTGGTTGTTTGCGAATGTTGTTGTGCCTATACCTATCATTTTTCCAAGTGTTGAAAATGCAGTTGTGATATTTGGACTCATAAAGAATACCCATCCAATTAATACTACGAGTAATGTATAGATGTGGGATATTGGTTTTGGAAGTTTTTCGAGTTTTTCTCTTAAGAAGAATTTTTCAAGGAGTAAAAGACATCCATAATAGAGTCCCCATAGAATGAATGTCCAGTTAGCGCCATGCCAGAGTCCTGTGCAGAACCATACGATAAAGATGTTTCTTATGTATGTGTTTTTGTCTACGCGATTACCACCTAATGGAATGTATAGATAGTCTCTAAACCATTGGGATAGGGATATGTGCCATTTTCTCCAGAAGTCTTGTACAGATGTGGCTGTGTATGGATGGTCGAAGTTTGGTTTGAAGTCAAAGCCAAAAAATTTTGAGAGTCCAATGGCCATGTCTGAATAGCCGGAGAAGTCAAAATAGATTTGTAGCATGTAGGAAATGGCTAATAGCCATACGCCTAGAGTGGAAGTGTTATTTTGAAGTATGGAGTAGACATAAGATAATTGGTCGGCTAACAATACTTTTTTTATTAAACCTTTACTGATTAGAACCATGCCAGATGCGTATTGTGCTTTTGAGAGGGTTCTATTTCTTAGTTGGTCTTCCATTTCGTGGTAGGAAACAATGGGTCCCATACTGATTTTTCCAAAGAAACTTACATAGAGTGTGAAGAGTATGATGTTTTTTTGTGGTTTACTTTTATCGTTATATACATCGAATATGTATGAGAGTTCACTGAATGTAAAGAAGGATAGTCCTACGGGTAAAGCGATTTTAAGATCGGATTGTATGTGGAGTATGTCCATTAAAAATCCTGTATATTTATAGAAGCCAAGAATGAATAGGTTAACAACTACGGATACAATGAGTAGTATTTTTTTAGTTTTTTCATCATCTTGCGCTTCGAGTTCAAATGCCGTGAAGTAATTCCATAGGATGGATAGAATAAGTAGTACAACATAGATTGGGTTGGACCATGCATAAAAGAGTAGGCTTAATACGACTAATAGAATGTTTTGTAGTTTTATGTTTCTGATGAGTTTTGTGAGTAGAATGCTAATGGGTAAGAAACAAAATAAAAAAATTAAATCTGTGAATACCATATTTTATTCCCCCTCACTCAATACTTTTTTGAATTGATCATTCATTGTGTTTGCATCTTCTTTTACTGCATATAAGCCATAGTTTCCATGAATATCAATAATAGCGTTTTTTAATAGTTCGGCTTGTTGTGGTGCATAGCCTTCAAAGATGCCATTTTGATTTTTAACTCTTTTTCCAATGGTTTCTTTAAATGGTTCTTGTTGAGAATGGTCTTTAAATTTCACTAAGACAAATTCACTGGCACTCATAGCGTCGTTGGATTTGTAGTAGATAACACTTTCATATTGTGATGGATCTAAGTCTAGAAATCGTTTCATACTTAAATTGTCTTGTTGGCTAAGTTCATCAAGATTGATGTTTTCTATGGTTTTACTTTGTACTTCATCCATAGTTTTCGTACTGTCTTTGTCGTATGAGAAATTTGTGGATAGTAAAATAATGAATCCGATGAGAACGAATCCTTTTAAAATGGTGAATATATACTTTTTCATAATTCCTATGCCCCTTATAATTTGATTGTGATTACTTCAATTGTATCATAAATTCTATGATATAATTTGACTAAAGGGGATATAAACATGAAAAAAATTGGGATTATCGGTTTGGTTGTATGTATTTGTTTACTTACGGGTTGTGAAAGTCATAATGAGGGTGTGTCTTATATTGAGGAACAGGAGAGTTTGGATACAAAAGAATTGTCTAAGCATTTAACGGATAAGCGTATTGAAGAAAAGTTGACCATGGTTAAAGATGGGACATTAGATGTATTTTCTATGTTTGAAGATTATGCCATTTATGGCGATTCTCGTGTATATGGATTTGTGTCTTATGGGTATTTGCCTTGGAATCGTGTGTTTGCGGCTGCAGGAAACACGATTTTGAATATTTCGGATTATAGTGAGGCATTAAAAGAAATCAATCCTTCTAATATTTATTTTTCATATGGAGTGAATGATATGGGATTGGATTTAAAGACTGATAATGGAACGTATGGGGATTTGTATGAAGAAAAAGTAAAGGGTGTTTTAGAGATTTGTCCCAATGCGAATATATTTATTAATTCTATTGTTTGTACTACGCCGGCTGCGGTTGAAGAACATTCTGAGTGGTCTAAAACGGATGATTATAATAGTCAATTACAAGAGATGTGTCAAAGAAATGGTTGGAATTATGTAGATATTTCAGATATCACAAATCATGGTGAGGATAAGTATTATCAACAGGATGGAGTTCATTATATACAGGATTTGTATCCTGTATGGGCTGAAAGAATGATTGGTGAAACAATTAAAGTTATTGGATAGAAGGATTAAGATCCTTCTTTCTTTTTTTGTAGGATACTTTATGGTGTGTTATACTTTTACAGAAAGATGTATATTATACTACATAGTTTTTAGAAATATTCTTAACTTGATTATAGTAGTTGAGTACATGTAATAAATGGAGGTTTTTAGAAATGGGTAAGTATTTTGGAACAGATGGAGTTCGTGGTAAGGCAAATGAAGGATTAACTTTGGATATGTCCATTAAAATTGGACAATATTTAGGCTGGTATTATGGAA
>ERZ827088.2623-NODE-2623-length-18364-cov-3.608280_pt1 | contig 18364 bp, 17 predicted proteins | sample MGYA00519922_ERZ827088 | MGnify/ENA primary metagenome ERZ827088 (study PRJEB31778, sample SAMEA3449254) | human gut metagenome | biome: human gut; feature: human-associated habitat; material: faeces | place: United Kingdom | collected 2010/2012 ...
TGCATAGGAAATGATATCTTTGAGATAAATGTGTCAACCAATATTGACAATATCAAACTTAATTACACCAAACATAACTACTCCACTAGCCAGACACGGCATTGCAGTATCTAAGATATCCTTTTAATAGGGTCAGACCCCACTGTCATACCGTGCAGGATTTCCACCTGCTCGGTGAAATGCCCTTGGCTGGGCGCACGGGTCTGACCCCACTGTCTCTCCAAGCCCGCCACAGCTTAAGTTGACGCTGGGTTGACCACATTGGGGTCTGACCCCAATGTGGTTAAGCTGAACAATCTGCGCCCGTACTACTACTTTAGGCATATCCTCACGGAGCTGCCGAAGTATTGTGACGAAAAAGGAAATATAGATCCGGCAAAACTGGACCAGCTGATGCCTTGGGCAGATGAGCTTCCCGAGGAATGCCGGAAACCACGCCGCTCATAAAAGCGGCGTTAAAATTAAGGGTAGGCGCAGGATTTGACGTTTACACTGAAACTGTTTGCAAACCTGACCCTTTATGTTTCCACTTTCTTTCGCAATGCCAATATACTCTCCAGCATTTTCATAATCTGTCTTCTTTTCCAGATGCCAACAATAACCGAAATCACAATTATGCTATACCTAACCCAAAAAATCTGATATGTAAACAATAGTAAAAAACCACCCGCCATAAATGGAATCGTAATTTTCATTATTTTTCTAAGGCTATATGGGTTCTCGCTATTACAAAATTCTGTACATACCCTTTTCATAAAAATGTAATGGCAGATGCTGTATATAATATAGCACCCTAAGGTTGTATATCCAGCAGCAACATATCCAAATAATTTAATAAAAATGTAATTCAATACAATATTTAAAATAGCTCCTACCACACTCGCAATCATTATAAATTTTGTTTTTTCATAATAAAAAGCAAATTTAGCAAACAAATCATAACAATACATAAAATAAACGCTCATTGCAACTGGTGGAATAACCCATATTGCCTCATAATACTCCGACGGCGCAAAAAATGCCACAGCTTCAGGCGCAAACGCAATCAATATAATATTTACTACTGCTATACAAATTAGCGAAATATATGCTATAGAAGAAATATCATTTATTTTTTTATTTTTTATTTTCTGATAAATCCACGGACTAATTGTCTGCATCAAGGCTGTATTAAACAGAGTCATAACCAATGAAATCGAATATGCCAAACTGTATATTCCCGCCGCAGATCCACTGCACATATTGCTAATCATAATACGATCTGCACTACTAAGCACTGTTTGAGATAAATAATGCGGCACTAATGGGATGTTAAATGCTAAAGCATATTTCCAAAATCTCGCTGAATAAAACTTTTTTCCTCTTACTATTTGAACAAAAAAAAGTGCTGTATATCCAATCAGTTCCACAAGCATCAAACCTAAGATTCTTGCCGTAACCTTATCGCTTGCATTTATAACAAATACTATACCTACTATAGGTTTTGCTAAAGAAACCGCAATACTTAGCAATACCAAATTTCGGTACTTAAAATTAACTCTTTGCTCTGCTGCCCAGAAATTGAATACTGCTGTTGTCCATATCATAACAAGCATTGCAAGCATCTGAACAGTAGTCAAAGAAAAAATCTTATTCCAAAAATTATGGAATGTTAAGTACACTATTGTCCAGACTATAGTTAATGTGGTAGATAACCCTTGCAATGAAGATGAAAAAACATTTCTCTGTTCTTCGTATTTTACAAGGCCCTGATTATATACGCCTGCTGACAAATTTAATGTTACAAAAATTGATATAATTCCTAACCACGAATTGAAAACACTGTATTGTCCATACTCAGATGTGTTTAACAATCTGGTAAATATCGGGGTAGATATTGTTGAGATCCCCTTCTGCATGAAAGAACATATCAAAAACCATAACGATGCCTTTACCTGTACCGGCAACGTTCGATATTTCTGTTTCATTTTTTGCATCATATATTTATTATTCCTATTCAGGATGGTTTCTATTTATCATTTATTTCCAAAAATTTTTCAAGGCAATACATTTGCCATTTTTGATTTCCTGTAAATTTATTCATATCCAAATCCTTTCTAAATTCATCTCGCGTCGGACCTGCCCAATTTTTAAAATACTCATCTACAGGACGCGGCATTGGAACCTTATTAGGCACCGGAATATCTGGATATTTTTTAGCCATAAGTTCTCTGATGAGATATTTCGGTTCTCCGTGCCTTACTCTATACAAATCTAAAGGTTCTGCCATTTTAAGCTTTGCATACGGATCATAATAGGGCATACCCGCAACACCAAATGCATTCCAATATGAACTTGATGATTCAATAGAAAATACATCATCCATAAACTTTAGAAAATCAATTTTATCTCCCTGTCGATACCTCTCAAAAAGATACTGCATAGATTCCGGTTCTTCAAGCACATCTTCCGGCTTTGTGAAAATGTAGCGTTCCATAAATTCTTCAAATTTCCAATCTTTGGAAAGCAGCCCATCCATACCACCAAAAATCAAATCACTACTTTCGCCAACAAACATCATCTCTACACCATCCGCTTTTGCCTGTAATGCAGCCTGAAGTATCTGTGGCTCAATAGAATGTACAGGTGCGCATTTTGCTTTCATAACCGGCTCCAAATGCGACACCACGGTTTCCCAATTAATATCTACATAATGAAGTTTCAAATCATAATATTTTGCATAATATTCTGCTCTACTTAATTCATCTTTCTGAAACTCCCCACCAAGAAACCGAAACGTATATGCGTCAGAACCGGTAAGATAGGACGCTACAATAGCAGAATCCATTCCACCTGAAAGAAGAATTCCTTTCTTTAAATTTTCAAACTTTTTTATTTGTTTACCAATCTCATAATCAATTTCATCCGATGTCCGAACAAAAATTCGTTCATCATCTGAAAGCGGCTTTATATTTCGATGTACCCCCCCCCGCAAAATTTTTGTTTTCATCTTCTATGTATCGAAATGCCATATAAGAACTCATACAATATTTTTTGTCAATCATTTTACTTTTCACCTTTCTGTTTATTTTGTATTATTATTTTGTTCATTAACCCATCCACGAGAATGTTTTAATGCTTCTGTAATTTTTGTGGAAGAAATTCCTTTCGTATACGGGAAATATACAATTCTTATTCCTTCTTTCGAAAACTCTTCCTCATATTTTTTCCATTTATCTGTACCATACCAATCATCTCCTACAAACAACACCGTAGCTCCTAATTTTTTACAAGCCGTCAACTTGTCCATATCGTACTGAGGCACAGCTGCATCCACATACTTACAACTACGAACTATTTCTATCCTTTCTTCAAAAGGTATCAGAGCCTCCTTTCCTTTATACCGTACCAATTCATCCACTGTAACGCCAACAACCAATTTATCACACATACCTTTTGCATTTTTGAACAAATTCAAATGCCCAATATGAAACAGATCATATACTCCTGTTGTATATCCAATTATCATTTTATGTACGCTCCTTTAGTTTACTTTACAAACAACTAATTTTATTAAAAATATATTCTGCTATTTTTAGTGAATGATTTTTTCCATTCATAAATCCAAGTTCATCTCTAAATATATTCACTTGTTTATAATATCCACTCACATCAAATTTTTCAATTATTTTCTCTAATTCCTCCGTAGTCGTTGCGAGAGGGAACGGAAGTTTCTGAATATTAAAATAAAACCCTCTATCCTGTGCATATTTTGAAATGTCTGACGCATATAAAAAAACTTTTTTATTAGCCTCTAGCCCATCAAACATACACCCCGAATAATCTGTCACTAAAACCTCTGTTGCAACAATTAACTCGTTTACATCTGGATATCTTGACGCATTCAAGATATTTTCTGAATATTTTATTTTATCCTGTAGTTTTTGAATATTAGGATGTAATCTAACCAATATTTTCCACTCTCCATCCCATTTATCTTGCAGACATTTTAGTATTTTTTCATAATCTAAATCATAACAAGTTAAATCTTTATCATCTCGAAAAGTGGGTGCATATAATAATATTTTTTGTTGCCCATTTAAACCAAAATAAGAATATATTTTCTTTTTTGTCTTTTCAACGTTGGAATAAAAAATATCTGATTTTGGACATCCCATTTCTAGTATTTCACCATCATACCAAAATGCAGATCTATAATTTTCTGTTCGCCATTTTGCTCCTGATAAAAATAAATCTGCCAATTTAGAATCATGTTTAGCATTTTCTATATAACTCACTGGCAATTTTTCTTCTGCGTCTTTTTCAATTTTCTTTACGCAAACATCCCCATGCCATGTTTGAACGTAATATTGTTTTTTACGCTTAACCATCCATACCTGTTTTCTACCATTATCTACCCAAATCCGCGCTGTTGCCAAATGGTATAAAGCTGAAATAGATCTAAACTTCACTACTTTTGCATCTGAAATCTTGTATTCTTTATCATGCATTAGCCAAATATACTTATAATCTGGATGAAGCTTCTTCATTGCTTCAAATATAAATTTAGGATTATCGTTATAGCTTCTCCCCCAAAAACTTGAAAACACTACTTTTTTCTGAATCGGAAAAACCCAAAAGCTGCGCATAATTGTCGAAAAGAATACATTTCTTACTTTTCTAAAACAGTCCCTTTTCATAGCTAATCTCCAAAACATTTCCAAACTCTATTAATCATCTTAACTTATAAATAAGCTTTCCTAATATGCTTTTCCATATTTAATTTTCAAATATTTTTCTTTTATTGTATTTAAAACAATATTTCTACCTTCTTCTGACACACAAAATGTTTGTACACCTAGCATCACACCTTGAAATATCTTCCTTGTTTTAAATAATTCCTTAATCATTGCAGATTTTCTGTAATACTCCGTAAGGCTTCTCTTTTTTCTTATTCCTCCACTCTCATTAACGAATTCCAAAAATTCTTCCAGATTGCTTTTCTGCCCTTGTTTATAACACCTATTCACAAAAAAATGACTTAATTTTTGTTTTACTTTCTTTGTTGAGGAAATTCCTTCCCTGTTAATCCGATATTTTAACTTTACTTCTTTAATATTTCCTAATTTTTTTCCATCTAAAGCTATCCTCGTCAAAAACTCATAATCTTCACACGCCGGGAACTCTAAATATGGACCTATCTTCATATACTCTTCATATACACTTCTTTTTACCAACCATGTTGGATGCGCTAATGCACTATTTGTGCGTAAGTATTCTTTAATAGCTCTATCAGAAGATGGATATTGTGAACCTTTTTTACTAATAATATTCCCCTTTTCATCAATATTCTGAATATTACATCCTACAATATCCAAATTATTTTCTACTAAAGATTTCAATTCTATCTCTAATCTGTCTAATTCTGAAATATCATCTGCATCCATTCTTGCTACATATTCACCTTTTGAATATCTGATTGCACGATTAAGGCTTTCTGTTAAGCCACAATTCTTCTCATTAATATAAAATTTAATTCTCTTATCTTTCTCAATACACATTTGTAAATATTGAATAACTTTTTTATTATTAGGATCATCCACTATTATGATAAATTCTATATCTTGAACTGTCTGATTCAAAATCGAATCAACGGATTTTTCCACATAGCTAACTGGTTCTTGATATACACTCATAATTACACTAATCATTATTCTTCACCATTTTTATCTCTTTTTATTGAAAAGTTCTCAACAAATGAAATTGCTAACGCAAATGCTATATACTCATAATATACATCGCCTTTATATTCAAAAATAGCAAATGTCATTATCATACATATACATACAAACCAACTATACCTTTTTAAGTCCCATAAAGAAATCCACGTTATCAAATAAGAAACAAATGCTCCGCCTATTCCCCAAAATAATATATTACGCATAAATCCCGAATCCGTTCTCATGTAATAATGGCCATTTTCCATAAACATCCCATCGCCTTTTAAAATTGTTTTCCATTCAGGCATAAACACCATTTCGTTGATTCTATTAACAGAGTAATTGTTAAATGTTCCTTCAGTAACTAAATTTATTAATGGTTTCGACATCCACGTATACCAATCTGAAACAATTGGTTTATTTCTTAATAGATATATTATTATTGCAAATAAAACAAATGCACAACCCATCTGAAGAATTCTATAAAAATACTTTTTATTCCATAATATCACAGCGCCTAATGCTATCAAAATTGATAAAACTAAACCAGAACGTCCATAAAACATATTGCCAAGGAAACACAATGCAAATAATATAAAGAAGACGCTTTCTTTTATTCGATATTGTTCTTTGCATTCAAAAAACATGTAAAACAATAGAATACAACACCATGTGCAATGTAAAGTCATTCTATAACCGGCAAATCCTTGCCAACCAATTCTGAAAGTATAACCAAAAGATTCCAGTAAGGTTCCTGTCTCTACTACTTCAGAAAAAACACTAAACCATATTGTTTTAAAACCAGGAACGAGCACTAATATAAGTGTACCACAAACATATATTGCATGTACCATAATATAATAATATATAAAATATTCCACACTCATATTTTTGCCGTATTCTTTTAGCAAAACAATACCTAAAAATACGTACACTAATAACTTTCTAAAAACAAACGTTGATACTTTCAAATAGCTATAATCATATGTACCATGAAGTGTCGGATATAGCAAACTTAAATATATAAGTATTACTAACCCCCCTATTATAAACACCTGTTTTTTAGAAATTTTTCTAACAACTTCAAAATTTAGTGCAATATAAGCAAGTGGAATGCCATATTGATAAATATATGACAAAGCTGTCAATTTTCTGAACATAACCGGGTATAAAAATATGCAAAAAAGAAATAGTATTCTTTTAGAACAGCCTTCATTTTTCATTTTTCCGTCTAAACCCTTTCCAAATTTTCCGCTGTTTTTAAAGCTTCAAAAATTCGCTCTGAATTCTTATCATCCCAATATTTAAATATTCTTTGATGCTCATGCAAATACTCTTTTGACGGTTTATAGTTTCTTTCGATCTGTTCTTTTAACTCTCGTATAACGCCTTCACACGTTGCATATGTTTTTCCAAACGGATTATTATGATAGTCAAAATATCCTTCTGAATATTGATATTTTCTATACTTTTCTTCATCAAACTGATAAAATATTACTGGTTTTTTCATATAAACCATATCAAAAAAAACACTTGAATAATCTGTAATCATTATCGCTGATGTTTTTAAAAGTTCTTGAATATCATATTCTTCACCAGATGCAATTTTAACTTCTGAGCCAATATTTCTAAAAATATCTAAATATTTTTGCATGTTTCTGTGTGGATAAAATATTACCTCATACCCTTTTATTTTAATCAATTTCTGGATTTCTGGATGCAAGAGAAGTTCTTTCCATTTATTTAAATATTCTGAATGCTTTACATTCCTATCTGTATCTTCATGTTTTTGAGAATTTAAATTAAACCAATATCTCCATGTTGGCATAATAAGTATTCTATTACTCTTTAGTTCTATATTATGTAATGCATCTTGTCTAGGCATTCCTGTTAAAAGAAGTTCTTTTTCAGAATATCCAAATTTTTCCTTTACGAATTGTTTCTCCGGAATTGTTGAAACAATAAATCTATATATTCTTGAGCATTCTGCATATAGCCATTTGCAATCATTAATAATGATTCCATGTTGCAAAAATACATTTTTAACCTTAAATATACCTAAAAGTTCCATAAAAGCGCATATAGCCGCATTAGGTTTTCCACCTTTTTGCGAACTAATATTATATTTACATGTAAAATATATTATCCAATGCTTTATACTTCCATATTCAACCACTCGCCCAATTTTTTTTACTTTTTCATAATCTACAGCTTTTTTCTTTATAGCATAAAAGCATATTTTTTCCGGATGCATCATATTTACATATTTAAAAAAATGATATCCATTGTCTCTTGCTTCCTTTGGCTCTTCACAAATCAGCCAAACATCTTCATATTTTTTTCTAAATATTGGGCTCAAAAGTATTGCAAACATCATAGGAAAAAAAGCTAAATAATCTTCCATTTTTACATCTTTCAATTTATTAAATATGTATTTACCATTAATCATCTATTATTCTTCCCCGCCTTTTCAGAATTAAGCACTATTTTTTCTTGCAAATATCCGAAATATAATTCCTCTTATCCGATTTGGCATCAACACCTGCAAAATTAGCCTTTCACCTATATTCAACAAATATCTTGGATATCCGATCATTCTATTAATTAACATCAGCTTTTGAATACCTTTTTCACTCTTAAAATACTTTATTCCTCCACGCCTTTGATACATATCCGCACCTGTGCGCACTTTAACTAATGTGTCCGGTAAATTTGCAAATTTTTTATTTGCAAGTGCCAACCTAATCCACAAATAATAATCTTCGTTCCAAAACCAATCCTGATAATTTCCCACCTCTATGATATCAGACTTTCTAAACATAACTGTCATGTGATTAAATGGACAGCGCTTTTTTATATATTTTTTCAATCCAACATCTGTTAGCGGAACCACTCTTTTCCCAACTATATTCAATTTATTTTCGACAAATTCCTCTATCTGTCCCCCTACAATTGAAATGTCTTGATTTTCACACATAAATGATAATTGCTTTTCACACCGCAACGGAACCGCAATATCATCTGTATCCATACGCGCAACAAGTTCATTACGGCATTCTCTTAATCCACGGTTAAGAGCCAAACCTAATCCCAGATTTGTTTCATTTTTCACTCTATGAAGATTCGGATATTCATCAAGTACTGCATAAAGTTCATCTGTAAGCGGTCCATCTTCAACAAGGATTATTTCATCCGGTGCTATAGTTTGATGCATCATAGACTCCAACGCCAATCGTAAATACTCCGGTTTTTCCTTTTTATACAACGACATTAAAACACTATATTTATGTGCTTCAGCTGCTGTTTTTACTGATTCAATTCTTATTTTATCATCCACTTTTTCTGTTACTTCTTTTCTTATATTTTTGGCTAATATCTGCTTCTGCTGATATTCTTCCATATCAACCTTTTCCGTCCTCAACAAATAATCCCCAAAATCCTCTGCCGTAGCCATATCATCCTGTGTTATGCCTTCCTGCTTCACGAAAGCCTTTTTCACAGTGTCAAATATAATCTTCAAATCTTCTTTAAATGTTACCTTTTTAATGTACTTTTGATCCCATTCTAACTTTTCTTCCCAGGAAATTGCATTTCTTCCATTCACTTGCGCCAGTCCAGACAGTCCAGGTTTTGCTGTATGGCGCATTCTCTGTTTTTCCGTCATAAACACCATATCACGTACCAATTGTGGCCGCGGTCCAATCACTGACATGGTTCCGTTTAAAATATTGAATGCTTCCCCCAATTCATCCAAACTGGTCCTACGAAGCCACTGTCCAAACTTGGTTAAGCGTACTTCGTCGGGCAACAATTCTCCATTTTCATCTCGTTCATCCGTCATAGACCGAAATTTATACATTTTAAATACAGTTTCTTTACCTTCCTCATTTACCATTCCAGGCCTGTCTTGAGTGAAAAGTACCGGTGAACCCAGTTTCAATTTGACTAAAATCGCAATTATCAAATACAATGGGCTAAAGCAGACAATTGCTCCTGTAGCACACACTACATCAAACGCTCTTTTTACATGTTTCTCATAAAAACTCATTTTTCGTGCCGGAAGCGATTCCATATTTTCTGCCACGTATGTAGTTTTCTCAGCTTTTTTTCTCATAACATGAGCAGTAACAGCCATTCCTGCCGCAGCTGCTCCACCTATAAGAGCAATTGTCTTTTTCTTCATCCTTCTATTTCCTCACACTATTCAAAGCAAGCCCGAATTACATTTATAATTCTCTCCTGCTGCTCCACCGTCATCTTATTATCCGACGGCAAACACAATCCTCTCTGGAATATATCTGCTCCGATATCCTTGATTCCACCGGAAATATACGCGTTCGTCTTAGCTCTTCCGGAACCATGAACCGTGATAAATTCATGCATCCGGTACATGGGCTGCATATGCATAGGCTTCCAGATGGGTCTTCCTTCTGCGTTGATGCTGTTAATCGCATCTAAGATTTCTGTCGGACAACTCTTTCCAGCCTCAGGGATATAGAGTGCTTCCGTCTCACTCCGTACCTGTCTGCACATAGCTTCTTCATCAATCACACAGGCGCTTAACCAATAATTGGGCTCCGCCTTTGTCTCGTCGAAAGGATTCATCTTCACCGGGAGATCCTTGAGCCCTTCTTTATATCTCTCATAAACTTCCTTTTTCTGTTCAATATGGGTAGTCAGATGTGCGTACTGTTCCCGGATAACTCCGGCAATCACATTGCTCATACGGTAGTTGTAGCCCACTTCCTCATTCTGATACCAGGCCGCTGCTTCTCTGGCCTGTGTGGACCATTTGCGGGCCTGATTGGCATCTTTCAGAGAATCTGTCAGCAGACAGCCTCCAGCCGATCCCGTAATGATTTTATTTCCGTTATAAGATACCGCCGCATAATCGCCGTAAGAACCACACTGCTTGCCTTCCCAGGTTGCGCCCATAGCTTCCGCAGCATCTTCCACTAACAAAGCTCCATGCTTTTCACAGATTTCCTTAATCTTTCTTACATTTCCCGGGAATCCGTACAACTCCGCATATACCACCAATTTTACTTCCGGGTACATCTCAAACGCTTTCTCCAATGTAGCCGGATCCATTCCCCAGGAATCATATTCAGTATCAATAAATACAGGAATTCCACCTTCATAGACTACCGGATTCAAGGTGGCGTTAAATGTCATATCGGTACAGAAAACTCGCTTGTCTTTCAGTGCTCCTACTCCAACAGGCGGTTTTCCATACAATCTTTCTCCTGCCAGCTTCATGCAGAGATGCAGGGCTGCGGTTCCGCAGGATAAGGCGACCGCGTATTTCGTTCCGGAAACCTCTGACGCTATCTTCTCAACCTCGTTGATGTTGGCTCCCACCGTAGACATCCAGTTAGTCTCGTATGCTTCCATGACATATTTCATACTGTCCGAATACATGGTGGGACTGCTCAGCCAGACCTTGGATTCAAATTTTTCAAATGTTTTCTCTTTATTTAACATGCTTTCTGCCTCCTACGCCGGATGATACGTCGTCACAACCTTCTGCACTCTCTCCCGCATATCCTCTTTATTTTTATAAGCCGCCTCCAGAAGCTCGTCCAGTTCTTTCAGGAACTCGTCAATGTCGAATGGAATCGGGCAGCCGATATGAATCAAATCATTCTGGGTCTTTTTCAGTCCCTCTTCTGCCATCAGGCGTTCCTCATAAAGCTTCTCGCCCGGGCGCAGACCTGTGTAGCTGATCTTGATATCCACATCCGGTTTGAAGCCGGACAGACGAATCAAGTTACGGGCCAGTGTGTCGATCTTGACAGGCTCGCCCATATCTAATACAAAAATTTCTCCGCCCTTGGCATAGGTTCCTGCCTGTAAAACCAGACTCACAGCCTCCGGAATCGTCATGAAGTAACGGATAATATCCGGATGGGTGACGGTCACGGGACCGCCTGCTTCAATCTGCTTCTTAAACAACGGGATGACGGATCCGTTGCTTCCCAGGACATTGCCGAAGCGAACGGCTACGAACTCGGTTTGAGTGGTTTTCAGGGCTTCTATCACTTCCGGGGCTGTAATAGCCTCGCCCATACCATGAGTGAAAAGCTGCGGAATCTCATTCGCTTTGCCCTCCTTAATCTTATGGTCAAAGGCCTGTATAATCATCTCGCAAAGACGCTTGGATGCACCCATGATATTAGTTGGATTTACAGCCTTGTCGGTACTAATTAGAACGAATCGCTTACAGCCATGTGTCATGGCCGCATATGCGGTCTTGTAGGTACCCATGGCGTTATTCTTAATGGCCTCACAGGGACTGTCCTCCATCAGGGGCACATGCTTATGTGCCGCCGCATGGTAAACGATCTCCGGGTGGTACTGCTCAAATACCTGAAAGATCTTCCGGCTATCCCGAACGGAACCAATGATGGTGTCCAGGTTCAGCTCCGGATATTTCTTCCGCAGCTCCTGCTGGATGTCGTATGCATTGTTTTCATAGATATCGAAGAGAATCAGATGCTTCGGATGGTGCGACGCAATCTGTCTCGCCAATTCGGAGCCGATGGAACCGACGCCGGTCACCATGATGACCTTACCGGTAATATACTTAAACACGCCTTCCATATCGGTTTTAATCGGATCCCGGCCCAGCAGATCTTCGATCTGCACCGGCTTCATCTTGCTGACAGTCACCTCACCGGTATACAGCTGATACATACCCGGCAGGTTCATCAGCTCACAGGATGTCTCATTGCAGATGCGTAAAATATCACGTTTATCCTCAGGCTTCGCACTTGGAATTGCCACGTAGATCTTCTCAATGCCAAACTTTTCTACAGCCTCCATGATATGCTCTCTGCCACCAAAAACCGGCACATTATCAATATATCTACCCCACTTATTTTCATTATCATCAATGAAGCAGTAGACCTTTTCGCTAGTCTCTTTCGCATGCTTGATATCACGAAAAATCATCTGCCCTGCGCTTCCGGCTCCGATGAGCATGACGCGCTTCTCATACCCTGCATTTTTGGCCTTTCTGCCTCGCAGAAGCAGTACAAAGCGGTAAGCGAAACGGATTCCCAGTGTCAGGCCAAACTGCAGAAATACTCCAAATATAAAGTAGGAGATCGGCATACGCTTAACAAAAAGAAGCATAGCAGCCATATTTACAATGCCTGTGATAGCTGTAGCAAAAATGATCCGGATCAGCTCTGTGTAGCTGGCAAACCGCCAGATGCTCTTATACAAACGCAGTACCCAGAATACAAATACACAAAAAATCGCATAGATCAGAATCGTCTGATAGAACGGCTTCAGATATTCTCCGGGAATGCTCGCATATCTACAGTCAAACCGAATCCACAATGCTGCAAAATAAGATACGGTCACTGCAAGAAAATCATATATCATCAACAGCACCGTCACAATTTGCCAGTGCTCAATTTTTCGCTGTCTCTTTGCTTTTTCACTCATAATTTATCTCCCTGTACTACCCTCATTTTTATCCGTAACTGGTGTTTTTTCACAAAAATTTAGCCCGTGAATGTCTCTCCCTTACATCCACAGGCCTTTCCTCAAACCTTATTATCATGATTTTTCCTATCTGTTCCTCTATATAAGTACTCCTAAAAACCATCATAATGAGATTTGACTGAACCTGCATAGGTCTTTTCATAGGAAAGGTTTCCCGGAATATTCATCTCATGTTCAGGTCCAGGACAGGGGAGCTTCTCAAAAGTTCAAAGCTCCTCTGTTCCATCCCCTCATCTGGCTTAGATTAAGCCTCTTTCTTCTTCAGTGCTACAGAAGCTGCTCCAAGAACAACTGCTGCGCCGATCCACATCATCCAGTCAGATGCTGCTCCGGTCTTCGGAGAAGCTGCTGCGGATGAGGAAGAACTGCTGCTGGAGCTGCTGGAAGAGCTGCCTGAGCTGCTTCCGCCGTTGCTGCTGCCTGTGTCAGCGACAATTACAACCGGAGACAGGCTTGCGAACTTGGCAGTTACAGTCTTGGCTGCTGCATCGAAGCTGGACTCTACTACTTCCCATGCAGTTCCGTTGAAGTGAAGAACGGTTACGTTCTTTACGGAGCTGGTCAGGTTCTGAACGTTGAAGGTTACAACGTACTTGCCGTTTGCATCCTTCTGAGCGCCGTCAGCCTTTACATCCATAACCGGAGTAAGAGCAGTCTTGCCCTCTACAGCCTTCTTTACCTCTTCCGGAGAATTCTTAACCATTTCGGTCAGGTTCTTCTCCTCGCCGTTCTTCGCATCGATCGCTACTGTGTAGCCAGAGCTTACAGTTACGCCTGTAACTGCGCTGCCTGCTGCGCATACGGTCAGAGTCTGAGCTGCCAGAAGTCCAACAATCATCAGTGTTGCAAGAATCTTCTTTCTCATGTTTCTTACCTCCATATCCTTTCTTAAGATTCTATAGATACCAGTACAGCTTGTACCAGGTATCGTCGGTCTGCCTGGCCCTTGTAGCAGGTGGAGAGGGTGATAATCTTATCCTCCTCGGTCACCGGGATGTCGGTGTCTACAAAGGCGTTCATGTCGCGGATGTTCCGGACACTGTCGAGATACGCCCGGAATACGTCCGGGTCCTTGAAATCAAAGTTCAGCATCAGATGCCGGCTGTCGTAGAGATATGCCGCGAAAATGGTGTAATGCAGGATTTTATCCGGCATGTAGATGGTGATATCTCTGTTGTTATCGAAAAACTCCCGGTCACTGTAGTTGTGAAGGGTACGGAACATGCTTCCGTTCTTCATGTTGTGGCCGTAGATGATGGTATTCGGATCGGTAAAGTCCTTGCTGTTATAGTCCTCGGTGAAGATGGCCCCGGCGATGCTCCCGGCTCCGTCTACGCTGTGGTTCAGGTAATAGCCGTTATCGCCCTCCCGCTGCAGGATGGGGTAATCCACGTTGGTGCCCGGGATGGTGATCCAGGCGTAGATATCCGGATTTTCCGCCTGCAGGGCTTCGAAATCCACCGGGATATCCAGCGGTTCTCTCTCTTCCTCCGGCTCCGCTTCCACGGTTTCCGGTTCTTCTGTCTTTGCCTCTTCCCGAAGCTCCTCGTACTCTTCTCCGGCCTTCTGCTCTCTTACCAGCTTGACGCCGCCCACGACCAGGCATAGGATGGCTGCCGCGCCGAGAAGGTACGCGATTGTTTTCTTCTTCATAGCGTTCTACTCCGCCTTTTTATAAAATGTCTCCAGAATCTTCTGATACAGGGCGCCGTTGTCCACATGGTATTCGTCGTACTGTTCGCCCTCCACGCCCTCGCCCGGAATCGTCCAGCGCTCCACGGTCTCGCCTGTGGAAAGTGCTTCCATGAGCTTCACAAACCAGTCATTGCTGATGCTGGTGACCAGATAGGGCATCAGGTCTTCGTAGAGCTTTGTGACCTTGGACGGATCTGCCGCGGCTGCATTGCCGAAGGCGTCCAGAAAGGCCTGCTGGCGCTCCATGCGGGTGATGGCCGACTGGCTGACACCGGTGTCCCGGCTCCGCAGGAAGATCTCCGCGTTCTCTGGGGTGATGGTCACCTCCGCGCCCTCCCGGAATTCCGGATAGCGCTCCGCCAGACTGTCATTGGGAACGGTGACGGTCACATCGCCGAAGCTTCGAAGAAGCTCGGGGATTCCGTCCAGGCTCATGGCGCAGACGCCCTGGATGGGCATGCCGTAGAGCAGGCTTGACACAGCATTTTTCGAGAGCTCCAGGCTCTTGAAGCCGCCGTCGCCATAGCCGTAGGCCAGGCTGATATGATTCTCGGTGAGTCCCAAGGATCCGCCGTTCTGGTCAAATACCTCGATGGGCGTCATGGTGTCTCGGGGGATGGATATCAGGGTAACCTGATTGTCTACCCGGTCCCAGCTTATGAGATACAGGGCGTCTGACTGCCCTGCGTCCGCGCTGCCCGTCTCGGTCTCTGCCTTTTCCCGGGTATCGATGCCCAGGAACAGAAAATTACTCAGATGATCGTTGTATTTGTATGTGGTTCCCTGCCAGGTGACGGTCCGGTAATCTCCGGTATCGTCCGTCTCTTCTAGTACGTCCTCCACTTCCGCTTCCGCCGGTTCGGCTTTTGGCTTGCCGCAGCCGCTCAGGAGCGCCGCTGACAATGCCAGGAGTCCTGCCATTTTCCACAGCTTTTTACTTCGTATTTCCATAGCCATTATAATATCCGTAGTGTCCGTAATATTTACTGTAATAGGTATCCTGCTGCATATCCACCTTGTTGAGCACAGCTCCCAGAATCTTACAGCCGGTCTGCTCAATCTGCTTCTTCACACGCTGCAGCGCCTTGTAGCTGACCTTCTTGCTCTCTACAACGAGAATCACGCCGTCGCACCACTTCGCCGCAATCAGGGCGTCGCTGACGCTTAAGACCGGCGGCGCGTCCAGGATGATAAAATCATACCGGGAGCGCAGGCTCTGGATCAGATTGCCCATGGCTTCGTCCTCCAGAAGCTCGGAGGGGTTCGGTACGCTCCGTCCCGCAAAGATGATGTCCAGGTTCGGGAAATTGCTCTCATAGCACAGGTACTCCGGGTCCGCCTGTCCGCACAGGTAGTGGGACAGTCCGGTGATGCCCTTCTGCTTCACCTGATAGCGGCTTACCAGCATGGATTTCCGGATATCCGCATCCAGGAATAAAACGCGTTTTCCCATATTTCCAATCTCACGGGCCAGCTGGAAGGCGACGTCGCTCTTTCCCTCGTTGGGGTAGCAGCTGGTGGCGAGAATGACCTGTATCCCTCTTCCGGCAAACTGCAGGTTGGTACGCAGGGTTTTTATGGCCTCTTCATAAAGGCTGTCCGCTTTTTTCGGATCTATCATGACCACTTTTCTATCTGATGACATCTGTCTCTCCTCCTGCTACCGCTTTTTGGCCGGTTTGCTTTTCTTCGTTTTCTTTTTCTTGCCTGTGATGTAGTCCTTACGGTCGGGCACGCTGGCCAGGGTCGGGATACCCAGGTATTTCTCGATATCCTCCTCGGACTTCACGGTGTCATCCATGACGGTGTACAGGGTTACGACGCCGCAGCTTATGACGATACCTAAAAGAATGCCCAGGGCTGTATTTTTCATGGTGCTGGGGCTGGACTTATGATCCGGCACTTCGCCCTCGTCGATGATCTTCGGGGGAACGCCCTCCATCTTGTCTCCGATGAATTCCGAGGTCACAGCTGCGATATCGTCCACGATCTCCTTGGCCATCTTCGGGCTCGGATACGTCACGGTAATCTCCATGATCCGGCTGTCGGACGGATTGCTGATCTGTACGCTGTCTTTCAGATCTTCATACTCCATATCCAGGTTCAGGTCGTCGATGACCCGCTCCAGTACCTGACGGCTGACGGTCAGGATCTCATAGTCGTTGGTCAGCTGGGTGCCCATCTGCAGATCCGCCAGCGAGGAGAGGGTGGTCTCCTTGGTCAGGACCAGCATGGTGGTGGTGGACTCGTACATGGGCGTCATCAGAAGCTTCGTGCCCGCAAATGCCAGGGTTCCGCCTACGATCGCTGCCAGTATAATCCACAGGATCTGCTTTTTCAGTGCGTAGAAAAGCTCCAGCAGATCGATTTCTATCACTTCATTCTGTCTTTTTTCCATCTCTTATGTATCCCCTCTATAGATTCTGATTGGTCAGCACCTGTCCGGCGTGCTCCCGGCATATCCGTGAAAGCTCTTCCCCACTAAGATGTGTCTCCAGCCATTTCATGGCCTCGGCCACCCGGGGCGGTCTCCTGTGAACGCTGTGCATGTCGGTTCCCAGAAAATGGATATTGCCCTCTTTCAGCTGCTTTCTGCACCAGCGCTGATCCTTATCGAAAAGGCTCGTGCCGATGCTGCCGTAATTCATCTGGATGCAGACGCCTGCTTCTGTCAGCTCCTCCAGGCCTTCTGTCCGCAGCGCTCCGTAGCGCTCTGCATGGGCCAGTATGGGAAGGTAGCCCTCCAGGCGCAGAGTCCGCAGGTTCCGGAACAGAGCTCCGTAGGACACGGAGGGCAGATATTCCACCAGCACGTAGGAGCTGTCTGCCAGGGTGAGAAGCTCTCCCCTGTCCAGTTTTTCCGGAATGCTCTCTTCCCAGCAGATCTCCTGGCCGGGATAAATCCGGATCTCCGATGCGATGGTTTCCCTTGCTTCTTTTTCCAGTTTTTCGCATTTCTCCCGAATGCGTTCCGGGCAGTCGTTACGGAACTGTCTGGAATAATGGGGCGTGGCTATAAAGGCTTCGACGCCCTGCTCCCAGGCCATCCGCACCAGGGCCAGGCTCTCTTCTTCATCCTTCGCGCCGTCGTCCATTCCCGGCAAAATGTGACAATGTATATCTGTAATTTTCATTCTCTGTAACCTTATAAATTACCGTTTTTTTGCTATATCTATGTAAAATACCCCCCCCCGAAAATTTTTGATTTCCGGAGGGGTATTCCTATGTTCAGCTTATGCCTTATCTTTGGTAATGCTACCACATTTCGACAAGAATGTCCATACATCGACATTCTTTTCCGGCTTTTCAGAACTTTGCACAAGTTTTCTCTGGAAAATAGTTACAAGCATTAAATTTTGCCCATATTTCATGTACGGCTGCTCCTTTTGTTACCCTGTAAGATAGAATGTGCCGTTGGCACATTCTCGCGCCGAGGCGCGGTTGCTTCAGCAACC
>ERZ827088.2628-NODE-2628-length-18329-cov-5.273722_pt1 | contig 18329 bp, 19 predicted proteins | sample MGYA00519922_ERZ827088 | MGnify/ENA primary metagenome ERZ827088 (study PRJEB31778, sample SAMEA3449254) | human gut metagenome | biome: human gut; feature: human-associated habitat; material: faeces | place: United Kingdom | collected 2010/2012 ...
TCCTTGCCGCTTCCAGAAATGTCTCGCCGCTTTCGTATTCCAGAATATCCGCCTGCACATTTCTCCGGTGAAGCTGCTGCTCCAGCCGGTCTTTCAGCAGTGCACGTTCCGCAGCAAGATCATCCACAATCGCAATTCTCATGCAGGGTTCTCTCCTTGTGCTTGAATTCCAAGATAATTATATCACAGCGTGTCGAGGATGACAAAGAACCGCTGTCGGAATTCGTGCCAAAATCGCCCCTTTCGTGCTACGGCGCTTGAAAAAACCGAATGGCCTTTTTATACTGAGCGCAAGCAAAATGCCAAATCGGATGAAGGAAGGAGGGAAATCTGTGTATCGTATTGCCGTGCTGGCAGAACAGGAAGCAGAGCGGCAGCGCTACGCCGAGCAAATTACCCGGTTTTGTGAAGCGAAGGGGCTGTTTCCGCAGGTCATGCAATATGACGACCAGGAACGCTTTTTTGAAACGGCGCAGAAAGATGCTCCAACCAATGCCGTCATTGCACTTTCCGGAGTGGCAGGACTGAATGCAGCGGAGCATCTTCGCTCCTTATGCCCCGCGTGCCGGATGATCTGGTGCAGCGACTTGGATTTCTCCCTTCACGCCTTCCGGCTGCGGGCAGACTATTTCCTGCTGGAGCCGGTTTCCGAGGAAGCATTCCGGCGAGGACTGAATGCCTGGATTGAATAAACGGGCATCGAACCAAACCAAGACAACAAGCACAAAAATGGAGGATATCAATGAAAAAGAAAAAGTTACAATGTTCTGTACCAACCCTTCTGCTGGCCGGTGTGTTGTGCCTGACATTGGCGGCCTGCGGTGCGAAGCAGTCTTCCGACATGCCTGCATCGGATACAGACTCCGCGGCAAGCGCCGCCCTGCCGGTAAAGGCCATGAATGCCAAGCGTGTCGATGAAAACCCCTATATGGCAAAGAGCGACGCCAACATTCACCACGACGGCTACAATACCGACTCTACGGATGAAGTCCTGCCGCTCGGCATCTATCCGGAGATCAATGTTTCCTATGAAAAAACCAACGCGAACGCTTCGCCTGCCATTTACTTTGACAGCTACGGCCACGCAGTCGTTCCGCTGCTCGGCGGCATCGCCATCCGCGATCTGAATGCCGAAGAGACGAAGACTCTTGGCTATTTCTCTCCGAAGCAGCACGACGGCGGTGGTTACGTCATCCAGAGCTCCTACACGTTCCTTGACTCGGAAAACCGCATCGTCTGCCCCACCAGCAACAACCATGTGCTGATGCTGCGGGCAACCGATGAAGCAGGAAACGTCCTGCCGGAGTTTGAAAAGGTACTGGACATTGACATCAAGGCGGCAGCCGAAGCTGCGCTCGGCAAGGAGCTGACGCAGAATCTTCTTTCCGTGGTCTTTGACTACGACGGCAACCTCTGGTTTGCCACCGGCGGCTTCCGCATCTATCCCGAGCGTGAGCAGCAGGGCGTGCTCGGCTACATCGCCCACTCGGCGATCGAGGCGATCCTGAACGGAGAGCAGGCCGACCTTTCGAAGGCCGTCTTCGTCTACGGGCTGGCGCTCGGCGAGGGCGCGGAAAACGGGATTGCCGCCTCCAAGGACGGCGCGGTCATCCTGACAAACCAGAACTGCTATCTGCTGCGTGCCAACAATGGTGTCGAGGCTGTCTGGTGCACACCGTATGAGAGCGTCGGCGCTAAGGTCAGCGGCGAAAACGACAAGACCACCGGCGGCGGTCTTACCTGGGGCGGCGGCTGCTCCCCGTCGCTGACGCCGGATCTTGTGATGTTCACCGACAATGCGGATCCAGTCAAGCTGCTGGCGCTCGATATGAAGACCGGTGAGATCGTTGCAAGCATGCCGGTTCTGGATGATCTGCCCGAGGGCTATCAGGTGGCGGTTGAAAACTCTGCCATCGTCTATGATGACAGCGAGGGCACCGTCAGCACCATCGTGTGCAACTGGTTCGGCGCGGGCAGCGCGGGGCTGGCCGACCCGAACAGCGACTCCTCCATCCAGAGCTACGCCAACATCTACGACATGAACTGGCTCATGCGCGGCAACGTGATGATCGCGCCGGGCGTCGAGCGCGTGGATACCGTGAAGACCGCCGACGGCTATGAGATGAAGAGCGTCTGGTGCAGAAACGACCTGAGCGACACGTCCATCCTCAAGCTCTCCACCGCAACCGGCTACATTTACGGCTATGTGCAGGATCTGAGCACCGGCATGTGGCAGTATATCATCCTCGATTTTGAAACCGGCGAAACGGTGTTCACGATGGATGTATCCAACAAATACGGCTATAACAACATGGCCATCGGCATGTACGCGGGCAACAGCGGAAACGCGCTCTACTGCCCGACGGGCTATCTGGAGCTGCTGCGCCTGCAGGATCGCTTCGTATACCTGCCCGAGATGCCGTATCGCAAGGTCGATTTGGATCGCGCGGCGCGCAATGTGCTGGCGCAGGATCAATTCGCGGCGGACGGCGGCGAAGGCAGCGTCGCGAGCTGGCTGAACACGGCCGCGGTTCGCAACGCGCACCCCAACACGACGGTTGCCTTCCGCATGAACAACCTCTCCGGCGTGGTTGCCGATTTGAAGCTCTACGCCTACGGCGCGGACGGCAGGCTGACCCAGGTAGCGGACGACCTGTGGGCGCTGACGGATGAAGCCGGTCAGGCCGTGACCGAGCTGACCGACGGCATGCTCTACGAGGTGCGCGTCACCGTCGCCGACGGCGGGGCGTTCGACCTGAGCGAAGCGGAAAAAGACGTGAAGCTCTCCGTCGTGCTCGGAAAGTAAACATTAAAAAAAGCGCCGGGGATGCGGCAGTTTCCCCGGCGCTTTGAAGTTTTGGGTTACGGAAAATCAGCGCAGCGTCTCGCTGAAGAATTTGCCCGTCTCGTCCACCGCCTGATACAGGGAGTGGAGATCCTCCTCGGCAAACACATTGAAGGTGTGATCCATCCCCTCGATGAAGCAGGTCTTGGAGGCCGGGTTCTTGCTGGCGGCGACGATCTTGTTGCTCCATTCGGGATCAACAGTCGTGTCTTCCTTGCCGGCAATCGCCAGCACCGGACCGGTATAGCCCGCCTCGAACTCGCCCAGCACGTCCGTGTTCTTCACATCCTCGCACCACTGCAGGGACACGTTCAACGGCTCGCGCCAGTCAAAATCCATGACGAAATAGCCGTTCGCCTTCGCCTGCTCATACAACTCGTCGGTGAGCATGTCGCTCAGATCCGGCGCGCCCGCCCAAGTCACCACGGAGGTGAACACATCCGCCGCGCGAGCCGCGCAAAGCAGCGCGTCCGTGCCGCCCTGGCTCCAGCCCATCACGCCGATGTGCTCGCCGTCGATCTGTTCGAGCGTCTTGGCGTAGTTCGCGGCCGCCACAGCGTCGCTCACGGCGCTTTCGAAGGTGTAGCCGGTGTAATCCGCGGTGGAATCGCCGCTGCCCATAAAGTCAATGCGGACAGTCGCAATGCCGTATTTTTCCGCCAGCACGGGCGCGGCCATCTTGTAGCCGTTTCCCGCTTCATCGCGATTGGAGCCCGTTCCGTGGAGCATCACCACGACAGGGAACTTCCCTTCGCCGGAAGGCATGCAGACCGTCGCGGGAACCTCGTGGTCGCCGTTCGGGATCGAAACGACGCTCTCCGTGCTGCCCTCAGCCATCGCCGCGGTGCACAGCAAAGCAAACATCAGCGCAAGGAACAAGGCCATGAATTTCTTCATCATCGAATCATCCTTCCCTTCATACATACGTCTGCCGCAAAAGTATATTGTTTAACCATGAATAGTATATACGCGCCCGTTCCGCCCGTCAACCCCCGATGCGTTTTATCACTTTCCGTATGTCAAAAAGGTTCGAGCCGCCTTCCTTTGCTCAAAACAAATCCAGCGCGTTATCCAGATAGACCGCCTCCCGGACATGCAGCTGATATTCCGGCCGGGTCATGTAATGCAGCAAAAATTCCAGAATCAGCGCGCTTCCCAGCCCGCGCCCTTCGATTTTGAAATTGGAAAACCCCATCGGCAGATAGACGTTTTGAATGTCGCCCACGCCGATAAACCCCGGATTGGTCATCGCGCGGGAAAAGCGATAGCCGCCGTCCGCCCCCGGCGCGGCGCAGCGGTGCTCCGCCCCGTCCATCCCGAGGTTTTTGCGGCTGACCGCCTCATAGCAGCGCTTCCGCTCCCGGCAGCCGAACCAGCAGCACTCGTTGCAGAGAAATTCCACCTTGTCCTTCTCCGCCGCGCTCAACCCGCTCAGCCGGTCAAACGCCTTATTGAGCCGAAAATCCGGCACAACATACGAAAACGCATCCCGCGCCAATTCGCGCCTGAGGTCTTCGAATTCCGTCAGCACCTTCGTGGTGGACGAAACGAAATAGAGCTTCGGATAGGTCTTTTGCAGGTACTCGAGCAACACATCCGAATGGACGATCACGCCGTTTCGCGTCTGCCCGTCCGATGAAAACAGGGCGCAGAGCGCGTTGCAGCGCGCATCCGGGAGGTGTTCCGTCCGCAGCAGCGAATTGCTGAACGTCAGCCGCGCCGAAACGCCGTATTCGCGCATCAGCGCCCGCACATCCCTTGGATCGCACGCCCCGCCGCCGACACGGCCTCCGCCCCAAACGCAGTCCGCGGGCGCGCCATAGATCGAGCCGATATCGCACCAATCGTAGAAATATTCCCGATGCTCGCGAAACAGCGGCAGAAAGACGCGATACAGCTCGTAAAACTCAAACAGCCCCGGAAGATGATAATGGGCGACGCCCGCCTGTTCCACAGCCTGCTCCCTCCAATTTCTTCATGCTTACCTCCGATATGAAATTCGCATCCGTGATATAAGCGAAATTATCAATACGGAATGCCGTCACGGGAAGCTTATGATGCATGACCGTAATGGGTTCAATCTTAATATCATCGATCCAGAATGGGGCTTCATCTACCACATGAATATTCATTTCCGGAACACCGGGATAACGGAATTCTGCAAAAGCGTAATCATAATCCTTGCAGATAACGTCTTTCGTCCTCCGGTTACAATAAATGTCAACCTCTCCGTTTTTGACCCAATTAAAAGCCCGAATATCATCCAATCCCCCGATATGATCTTTATGTTCGTGCGTCAACAGCAAGGCAGTCACGTCCTTTACCCCGGCTCGTAGCATTTGAGTCCGGAAATCGGGTCCGGCGTCTATAATCAGTTTCTTGTCCCCGATATCAATCATGGCAGAACACCTTAAACGTTTGTCATGCTCATCCGTAGAGCGACAAACAGGACATTCGCAAGCAATAACGGGAACCCCTTGTGAAGTTCCACTTCCTAAAATCGTTACTTTCATCTGTTGGAGACTGAAAAAATAATTATATTCTGACATCGAAAATTCCATGTAGAACGTTTTATTGTGTCATGCAAAAATAATAAGATTCGGAATAATCCTGTATATTTGCCCCAAACATTTTATTATGGGAAAATTATATTTGCTCCCCAATTTACTTGGGGAAACACCGATAGAGCGGGTTATTCCTGGTGATGTAATCCATATCATTAAGAATATCAAAGTTTTTGCAACTGAAAACGTGAAAAATACCCGGCGTTATTTAAAGAAAATAGATAAGGCCATAAATATTGACGAACTCGTTTTCTTAGACTTGAATGAACATTCGGATATAAAAGATATTGAAACCTATCTCCCCTACCTGGCCGATCAAGATATGGGCATTATCTCCGAGGCCGGATGCCCCGGTATTGCAGACCCGGGAGCAGAATTGGTGGCATTAGCCCATAAACACGGTTATCAGGTAATTCCTTTAGTCGGTCCCTCTTCAATTTTATTGGCTCTGGTAGCCTCCGGGGCTAACGGGCAAAACTTTTCGTTTAATGGTTATTTGCCCATTTCCAAGCCGGAACGTATTAAAACGTTGAAAACTTACGAGAAACAATCTGCCGTGGAGAACCGGACACAATTATTTATCGAGACCCCCTACCGGAACGTGCAATTATTCGAGGATATGATAGCTACCCTGTCTCCCACCACACGCCTCACAATAGCCTGTGATATTACGACAGAAAATGAATACATAAAAACCATGTTAATAAAGGATTGGAAACACGTGAACCCGGATATAAATAAACGTCCGACGATTTTCGTATTATATGCCCGATCATTCTAAACCTGATACTTGTCATGAAAACCTACAAGAGAGTATTATCTATAGCCGGTTCCGATAGTGGTGGCGGTGCCGGAGTTCAAGCAGACTTGAAAGCGATCTCGGCCTGCGGGTGTTTCGCTATGACCGCCATCACAGCCGTGACAGCTCAAAATACATTGGGAGTAAGAGCCATTGAACCTCTTCCCGTGAATGTCATAGACGCCCAAATCAGAGCTTGTTTAGACGATATTGGCGTGGATGCGATCAAAATTGGTATGCTACATTCCGTGGAAGTGATTCAAACCGTCACGAGAGTACTAGCCGATTACCCGATCAAGTACATTGTCGTGGACCCCGTAATGGTGGCGACCTCGGGCGATCTGCTTGTACAGCAAGAAGCCATTGCCGTGATGCAAAAGGAATTATTTCCATTAGCTACCGTCATCACCCCGAATCTTTACGAGATAGAGATTCTTTCCGGGAAGAAAATACGCTCTCAAGAAGATTTATATCTTTCCATTCCCGCATTGAAGAGTATCGGGGCTCGTAATATCTTGTTAAAAGCCGGGCATTTAGAATGTGAAGAGATAACAGATGTTTTAATTGATTGTGAGCATGATTTGGAATATCGTTACCCGGCAAAGAAAATAATCACCCCGAACACGCACGGAACCGGATGCTCTTTATCATCCTCCGTGGCTTCCTATTTAGCCCATGATTTCCCCTTGAATATAGCCGTGGAAAAAGCTTTGAATTATTTGCACGAGGCCATAGAAACGGCAGCCGGATACCGAATAGGACATGGACATGGAGCCATTCATCATTTTTACAAGTGGTGGTAAGACTTTTAAGTATACCCGTTTATAGGTAAAACCCGAGTTTTACCAAGGTTATAACAGGGATTTAATCTCTTTCGGCCCTTTCACCTCCCTTTCATCGCTCTTTCATCGCCCTTGGGAAAGGACGGGAAAAGGGGGCTATACGGGGGATGAAACGGTCGCGTGAGATTATAACCCTAGTATAACCTTGTCATAACCCATAGATAAGGCCTAATATAGTGTGTTGTCAATGTGTTTTAAACCAACGGAAGACATTCCGTACCGTTTTATCCAAAACAAGAGGATCTTCGAAATATTGTGCATGAGTCACAGAACCTTCCCATATCGCTAATTTTTCCTCGGCACAGATCGTGTCGTACACGCGTTGGGCGGATTGATACTCCTTTTCGTTTTTCCCCCCGTGAATAACGATGGTTGGAACTTTTACCCGCGATGCCTCCTTGCGTTTGTAACATCCCGCCACCAGAGCAATGGCTTTTAGTCGTTTTTCCGCTTCTGTACTGGCCAGAACTTCATTTGTCCCGTTACATATCCCCATGGCGTACATTTTATTCGGGTCAACTTCATCTTTCAAGCTCAAATAATCAATGGCTGCTTTTACATCCTGAGTTTCCTCCATTCCTAAAACGACAAAACCATAGTTTGCCAATCGCGTGGCATATTGTAATAATACCGTGTTGTTGGAGGCATCTTTAGGACCTAAAACAAGTATCGCCGGTTTTTTACCTTTTTCTTGAGGATTACACAACCAGCCTTTACTATCAATTCCTCTCTCTGATAAAGTGACGTCTTCGCATCTATAAGTTCTCATACAATTCTCCGTGTTAAATTCAATTTCGAGTGTTGTTACGGGAACTTATAAGGTAAAGTTACATGAAATACATGTAAAAAATGTGCTATTTTATTAATAAAAAGAGATCGTCTAAGCCTTGACGATCTCTTTGAATATTATAAAGTAACTTACAATAGATTACTTGAAGTAACGATTATATAAGCCTTCGAAACCTTTACCGTGACGGGCTTCGTCTTTACACATTTCATGAACGGTATCATGGATAGCATCCAAATCCAATTTTTTAGCCAAAGTAGCAATACGTTTTTTATCCTCGCAAGCACCAGCTTCTGCTTCCATACGTTTTTTCAAGTTTGTTTTGGTATCCCAAACACATTCTCCCAACAATTCTGCAAATTTAGCCGCGTGTTCTGCTTCTTCCCAAGCGTAACGTTTGAAAGCCTCCGCAATCTCCGGGTAACCTTCACGGTCAGCCTGACGGCTCATGGCCAAATACATCCCGACTTCTGAACATTCTCCATTGAAATGTGCTCTCAATCCCTCGAGAACTTCTGGATCAACTCCTTTTGCAACTCCAAGACGATGTTCGTCAACAAATGTCAGAGCACCCTCTGTTTCAACCAATTCTTTGAACTTGCTTTTCGGTTGTTTACACTGAGGACAAAATTCCGGAGCTTCATCTCCTTCATGCACGTAACCACATACGGTACAGATAAATTTTTTCATAACGCACTTTTTTAATGTTATAATAATATGTTTTTTCTGTTCTCTTCGGCGCATTTTTTACAATACCCCTTGTAATAAAGATGAATTTCTGTGATAATCAATTCCCCTACCCCTTCTAATTGTATCGCTTCTTGATTCTCAATGGGAAGGTCATACACGCAACCACATCCTAAACACATGAAATGAGCGTGACTTGACGTGTCAATGTCGAATCGCACGTTTTTCTCGTCGATCACAAGAGCTTTCACTGCCCCCTGTTCCGAGAATAATTTCATCGTGTTATATATTGTCGTTTTGGACAAAGTAGGCATAGTCGGATATAAAGCATTGTAAATTTCGTCAGCCGTCGGATGTACCCGGTGTTCCATCAAATAATCCATGATTGCTATTCTCTGCATGGATGGTTTGATGTCATATTTTAGCAAATATTCCCGTGTTCCCTGTACTGTATTCATTTCTTATTTGTAATAATTACAATTTTATATCGAGTGCAAATATCGTTATCTTTTTTATAAATACAACATCTCAAATTATATTTTCCAAAAATTTAGAACAGTTCTAATTAATCATGTTCTCAAAGAATTTCAGTCATCCATATCCAATTATTTTATAGATTTGCACCATGTTTTTCATCGGACCGTCGGCAAACATATTCGTCTATTTGCTTGTTTCTGCGTTTTTTGTGATCTGTTTCTATTCACAAACTGAAATAAGACTTCCGGAAGCAGTTCCGGGACAGGAAAGAACTATCGAATATCGAATCGGGAAAAACGAGATATATTATTGTCAGGACATAGAAGACGAGGAGATAGTTTTTTCTTCAAGTTCTCCCTACTTAAAAATAACAGACGATCGATCGAAAACCAAACAATATGTCTATTTTGCTAACTATGACAATCCTAATCTTGTATTACAGACATTGAGGGCCCCTCCCTTTATCTATTTTTCGTAATCCTTCAAGAGCTTGTCTTGGAGCTTGAACTCCTCTGTCACTTCGTGCCACCTTCTCTATAAACAGAGGAAAAATTGGTACTTCTTACCGAGTACCCGAAGGATAAGGGAGTTGACTTGCTGTAAATTGTATATAAGTTCTTTAATTTAAAACAACATCAAATGCGGATAATATATAGCATTTTACTATTGACATGTATTTCCGGGCATTTGTTCGCCCAGCGGTCCGAGACCGTGCAAACAAATGACTCTACATTCAGTGCTATTAAACAACTAAAAGAAGTTATCATCACGGCCGAAAAAAGGGAATTATCCATTAACGAGATTCCCGTTGCCCTTAGCGTGATTAGCGGGAAAAATTTATTAAACGAGAATAATCCGGACCTCCGCAACTTGTCGGGAATCGTTCCGAATTTCTACATGCAGGAAGGTGGCTTGAAATTATCGACCCCACTCTATATCCGCGGAATTGGAACGGTATCCGGAACCCCGCCCGTCGGTTTGTACGTGGATGGAGTCCCGATTTTTGACAAAAACGCCTTCATATTTGATTTGTACGACATCAAGCAAATAGAAGTGCTGCGAGGCCCGCAAACCACTTTGTATGGCCGGAACAGCATTATCGGCTTGATTAACATCCGGACAAATCCTCCCGCGACAAAATTTTCTTTACAGGCAAAAGCCGGTATTTCCAGTTACAATTCTCAGAATTACATGTTTATGGCTAATTTACCCATCAACAAAGTTCTATACAACAAATTGTCTTTTGCCTATAATCGCACGGACGGGTATTTCAAGAATGATTTTACCGGGGGAAAATCGAACAAATCGGATTCATACGATATTCGTTACCAGGGAAGCGTGTTCACGGATGCCACTTGGAAAGTGGCGTTTGGTCTAAACTACAACCATAGCTTTGATGACGGTTACGCTTACCATGCCATCGATTCGTTAAAAGTACACCGGTACCGGGTTAATTACAACGCGGACGCATCCTATAAACGGGATTTATTATCCACGTACGTAAACGTGCAAAAACATTTTTCCCAAACCCGGTTGAACTGGATCACGTCCTATTCCCGGGCTAAAGATAAGCAGGTTTTGGATGCAGATTTCACGTATCATGATGTATTTCAAAATGGAAAAGAATCCCAACAAGATCTGATCACGCAAGAGATCAACTACCAGTCCTCCCGGGGCGATAAAATCGATTGGACGGTAGGAACATTTGGTTTTTACAAGGACTTGACGAATGATTATTTGGCCACGTTCGGTACCGAACGTCATTTGCTTCTCCCGCTGGATTTGGATCAAGCGTTGTATTATAACAACACATCCACTTGGGGAATTGCCGGATACGGGCAAATTACCGTGAAAAATCTTTTACCGGGAATGTTCGTTACTGCCGGAATCAGGTATGATTACGAGAAAGCGTCTCTCTCCTACCGGGACAGTTTGTTATTTCATGATGCAGACCGGTTCACCGGTTATCACGATTGGGATGAAAAGCATTCCTATGCGGCTTGGTTGCCTAAATTCTCTGTCCTACAAAAATGGAACGAACAATTATCCACCTATTTGAATATATCTAAAGGGTATAAAGCCGGCGGGTACAATATCATTTCAAATGAAATGACTACTCAAGTTGTAGAGTTGGAATATGACAAAGAATCATTGTGGAATTATGAACTTGGAGCTAAATACTTTAGCGTTAACGGACGGTTTAACGTGAATGGGGTACTTTTTTACATTGATTGGAAAGATCAGCAAATCTTCGTTATGGAAATGATGGGACCGATTATCAAGAACGCGGGAGACGCTCGCAGTATTGGAGCGGAGATCGATTTAAGCTGGGAATGCCTGCCGCGACTGGTTTACTTTCTTTCCTCCGGATATAGCGATTCGGAATACTATCACCACTTAACCAAGGAATACGAGGGTAATAAAATTGTCATGGCCCCGGAATTCACGATGAACACGGGGATATCGTACACCCAAGCAATAAAGTCCTCGTTATTCAAATCTTTCACGGCAACCACGTCTGTTACCGGTTTCGGAACCCAATATTTTGACGAGGCAAACACCATGAAACAAGATCCCTATTTTCTTTGGAACATGGATCTGGGTATTTCCGGTAAACACATTGATTTCCACGTCTGGGGTAAGAACATTTTAGATAAAAATTTCTTTTGCTATATGTTCAACAGTCCCGTGGGAAATAATTTACCGGAATACATGAAATCCGGCCAATCCGGTGCTCCCTCTCGATTCGGGGCATCTATAACAATAAAATTATAAACAAACATTTCAAATTTATCTATGATGAAAAACAAATTAATTTACTTGATTTCCGTACTACTTGTAACTGTAGTAAGTTTCTCTTGCAGCGATGACGATGATGAAAATAACGACAAAGACCTTATCGGGACTTGGAATTATTCAGGAAAAGCGGCTGACATTCATTTTGAACTAGAATATAATGGTGACGAGATCAGTTTCCCTGAAGGATTAATTCCGTCAGGAGTTCTTCCGAAAGGGATTCCGGGAGTCAGCGAAACGGGGATCAATGTTGCCATGATTAAAATGGCGTTACCCGTGCTTGCGAACAAATACATGTCTCAATATTTCCAAGGTATTAAATTTACTTCTGAAACCGAGATGGAAATATTAATGACCATGAATGGCCAACCTGCAACTTTAAAGACAACTTACACGATTCAAAAAGACATTATAAAAGTCAGTACTCAAAGTGATGGTTTCAAGGCTCTATTAGGAAATATTCCCGTCCCCTCTATTGATTTGAATTACAAAATAGCAAACAATGAATTGACGGTATATTTAAACACTTCTTACGTAAAAGCACTTCTTTCTGCAGTCCCGCTTATCTTAAGTAGTACAGAATTACCTACAGAACAACAAAAGGCGATTAAAACTTTTGTTGATACTTTTTCAACGAATCTTAAGACACTGGAATTCGGTGCAAAACTGACGAAATAGAGTTATCCACGCGCATGGATCAAAACGGGTAGTGAAAAATAGTAACTATCCGTTTTATTTTTTTCATAGAAAGCAGTAACTTTATTCATATTTTATCGTATCCTCTACAATAGAATTTGTAAATACAAAAGCAATTTTAAAACATAAAAACATGAAAACAGAAGAGTACAAAGAATTGGACGTGTTGATGTCATCAGAGGTGATAAATACAAAAGGTGAGGACAACAAATTCAAACTGCCCTCTCTCCCTTACAAGGAAAATGCACTGGAACCTTATATCAGCGAACGTACCATCCAATATCACCACGGAAAACATCTTGCCACTTATATTACCAACCTCAACAATTTGATCGTGGGTACCGAGTTCGAAAAGATGTGTCTAGAGGGTATCGTGACCAAATCTGAAGGTGGTATTTTCAATAATGCCGCGCAAACATACAATCATATTTTTTACTTCGAAACCTTCCAACCCCATAACGCCGCACAGGTTGTTCCAACAGGAAAAATAAAAGAATTGATTGATAAATCATTTGGAAGTTTCGATGCTTTTAAAGAAGCATTCGCCAAAGCAGCCACTACCTTATTCGGTTCAGGATGGGCCTGGTTGGTTGCAGATAAGAGTGGCAAATTGGAAATCGTACAAACAGGTAACGCGGATACTCCATTAAAACATGGCAAGAAACCAATCTTGACCATTGATGTTTGGGAGCATGCCTACTATCTGGATACACAGAATGCCCGTCCGAAATATATCGAAAATTATTGGAACATCATAAATTGGGATGTGGTAAACAAACGTCTTTTGTCCTCGACAAAATAAAAACATAGATGGGTCAAATGATCAATCCCTCGACTATCAAGCCGGGGGATTGATTTATTTTATAAAAATCATCCCAATTCTATCTGATTTTTTACCAAGTTCATAGTAATAACCTTTCTGAGCAATCAACCCTTCATGAGTCCCTTGTTCCGCCACACTTCCTTTTTTCAACACGACAATTTTGTCAGCATTATGATACGTGCCGGAAGTTCTCTCCCGCCCGCCATCTTTTAACTCTTTAATACATTCACCCATAAAAGAAAATAACGTATTTTTTGTTAAACGTCTCTTATACTCCTCGATAACCATTCGTGCAGTGTAATCCATATTGTTGATTTCCATACTATCAACAATTTCCCGTAACTCATTCACCACCTGCCACAATCTCGCTCGTGCCGCCTGCACGATCAACTGCCGCTTGGGATTATCCTCCGACCAAAGGACATCATTGTTAACCTTATCCCATTCCCCACGCATACAATTTTATTCCCGTGGACAAAATACCGATCTTACGTTGATGTATGATTTGTATAAAACAAGATCCCATCTTTCCCTCTACTATCGACTCTCTAAATATTATTTTAATAGAAGCCATATTATTCCCTTTCCATTAATAACCAACATTTTTTGGGCATATGCAACAAACATTACGAATGCCACACCTGCTCAAAATAAACAGCATATTTACAAACCAAGCGTACGTGTGGAGAGTAGAAGAGAAGTATAGGTAATCCTACCAAGAAGTAAAGGAAAAACTACCTCTTTTTCAAAGTTTATACAGAGCTTATTCGTAGTTCATACAATCCGGATTGTACGAGCTACGAATAAGCTCTGGTTGGAGAACGAGCGTGGGGTATTTTCTCGGTTACTTTATGGTTAAATTACGGTTATTTTTCATAGAACCCTATATTATACCAAGCAATAGAAAGAACGTTTAATAGCTCTCATCGAATGATCACCATTTCATCTATCAGTCTTTGCGCTCCTGCATATTTATCAATGATAAACAAAACATAGCGAATATCGACAGCTATATTCCGACAAATCTCCGGACTATATTGCATATCTGACATCACACCTTCCCAAGCACGGTCAAAGTTTAAACCGATCAAATTTCCTTCCGCATCCAGAACCGGGCTACCGGAGTTACCGCCAGTCGTGTGATTCGTTGCGATAAAGCAGACGGGCACCTCTCCGTCTTGGGTGTAAGGACCGAAATCTCGATTTTTGTACAAATCCCGTAATTTCTGGGGTACATCATAATCATAGATATTCGGATTATCCTTTTCCATGATACCTTTTAATGTTGTGTAGTGCGTGTAATAAACGGCATCTGTTGCATGGTATCCGGCAATTTTCCCATAAGCTACACGTAAGGTTGAATTCGCATCCGGATAGAATGTTTTATCGGGTTGCATCTCCATCAATCCGGCAATCCACAAACGGTTCAATAATTTCAATTCACTTTCAATCCGACTCAATTCGGGACGAATTTTATCCGCATACAACGTGTAAATTCCGGTAGCCACTCCAAGAATCGGATCTTTTTCAATTTTCGCGATTGATTTCTCGGATAAATTGTCGATGAATTTCAGTAAATCATCCTTGTGCGTGAATATTGATTTTTTAAACAAATTGGCAGCATAACGATCGTACCCATTTAGTTTAGCATATTTCGGGCTTAGGCGAACGACTGATGGGATCCACCGGTCTCCAACTTCTTCATTATTATACAACTTGAACATTTCGGTCAATATCCGTTGATCCGTGGCCACGTCGTAATCTTTATAGAATGCCTCGACGTAATTCTTCAGAGATTCTTTAAGTTGTTCCTTATCCTCAAATTTGTCATAGTTATCCAACACTTGCTCTATTTCACGGGCAAATTTTATGATTTCCGCACCTCCCAGCCCGGCCTCCGAAGCATAAGCTGCAGCCAGAATATATTCTTTACGAGCGTCATATAACGCCTTGTAACGATCCGTTAAACCGATATATTCGGTTTTTCCATTACTTTTAGCCCAATTGTTGAAATTATTTTCAAGCACCCTCTTGCTATCTGCCGTGCTAAAACGATCCAATCCTTTAATCTCTCCCTGCCATTTTTTCCAAGCATTGGCAACACTTGCTGCCTTAGCGGCATATTTTATACGCAACAATTCATCCGACTCCATGGCCGCGTTGATAACGTCCAATTTTGCCGTACGGATTTTGATCTTATGCGGGTCCTCAACAGAAGCAATTTGATCTATCGCGTAGGAAGTCAAGTACTCGTTTGTCGTCCCGGGATAGCCGAAGACCATTGTAAAATCACCTTCTTGCACCCCCCGTGCCGAAATTTTAAAGAATTTAGCCGGTTTATAAGGCACGTTCTTATCGGATATTGCTGCCGGTTCATTGTCCGGTCCTGCATAAATTCGTAAAACGGAAAAATCTCCCGTGTGACGCGGCCAAGTCCAGTTATCCGTATCCCCACCGAATTTACCGATAGCAGAATTCGGTGCTCCCACCAAACGAACATCCCGGAAGATTTTGAACACGGAAAGAAAATATTGATTCCCGTTAAAATATGGCTTTATATTAGCCGCCAGATTTGTTCCTTTAACGGCTTCGGTTTCCAATTTTCGACATATTTCATTCACCTTCTTCGTACGTTCGCTTTCAGACATCCCGGCATTCAATCCTGCATTGATTTTATCCGTGACATCCTCCATCCGAACTAAAATAGAAGCTGTTATCTTGGGATTAACCAATTCATCCGCCATGGATTGAGCCCAAAAACCATCCCGTAAATAGTTATGTTCCAGACTAGAATGAGCTTGTATCATGCCAAAGGAGCAGTGATGATTCGTAATCACCAATCCTTGATCACTCACGATCTCTCCGGTGCAAAAGTGATGAAACGGAGAACTTTCATTACCCAACCCGATAACAGCATCTTTCAATGAGGCTTGGTTGATGTCGTAAATATCCTCCGCTGTTAATTTAAAACCGGCTTTCTGCATATCTTCTATGTTGTATTTTTTCAACAACATGGGAATCCACATTCCCTCGTCAGCTAAACTTGGTAAAGTCAGCAGAATGAAAGCCAAAAAACATAATGTAATTTTTCTCATTTACTGGTATTTTTGAATGTTATTTATTGAAATTGTAATTTCCGCAAAGTTTCATATAATTTCTGTATCGGTAACCCCATCACGTTATAGAAAGAACCTTCTATACGCTCGATCCCAATGTACCCGATCCACTCCTGAATCCCGTAAGCACCCGCTTTATCAAATGGCTTATACGTGTCCACGTAGAATATAATCTCTTCATTTGATAAATGCTTGAAAAACACGTCTGTCCGTGAAGAGAATGAAAGTTGTTCCGTACGAGTGGTTACACTCACGCCCGTCACCACTAGATGACGATTTCCCGATAACTCCCGTAACATCGAAATAGCCTCTTTCCTATCTGCAGGTTTCCCTAAAATCCGATCATGAATACAAACTACCGTATCGGCTGTTATCAATACTTCATCAGCCTTTAGCTCCTCTCGAAAGGCAGAAGCCTTTACTTTCGACAAATATTCCGGAACTTTCTCCAAATGAATCTCTTGGGGATATTTTTCTTCAACATTTTTCAACCGGACTTCGAAGGTAAAACCAGCATTTTTCATCAATTGTTGTCTCCGTGGCGATGCAGAAGCCAATATTAATTTATAATTTTTAATAGAATGCATCATTCACACAACTTACAAAATACACTGACTCCTATACACAAAACCATAATCAAACGAATCATTCGCAACTGGAATTTCATCTTGTCATTCTTCAATACCGCATAGCCGTAAAACAAGTATGGTATAATCAAAGCTACAACAAAATAAATCCATACGATCGGGGTTCGTGTAAATCCGAATAACAAAAATAGGATCAACGATATAATGGCAATCGTGATCAACCCGATGATCACCTTTCTCGTTGCCGGAATACCAAATTTTACAGGTAAAGTAACGATTCCATCAGCCTGGTCTCCGTTTATACTATATATGTCCTTGTTGATCTCGTATATCAGCATATTAATAAAAAGAAAATACGAAAAACATGCTGTCCAGTAAAACACGTAGGCAAAACTAACGTGCGTTTTCAAAACGACATCCGAGTACACATCACTCAATAACGGGATTTCGAATGTAATCACGGTAAGTGGGATTAATCCGGCCAAAATGGCCACGACGATATTTCCCCATATAAAACGTTTTTTTATCCGGGAGGAATAAAACCACAACACCAACGATATGATTAAAAATAAGAATACTATCTCAGCATGATGAGCTTCTCTCGCCAGATAATACGCGATTCCCACGGCCACAACATTCAAAATGGAATGTAGGATGATTGCGGCCCTGCGGCTAATGGTTTTCCCAACAATCACGGGTCTGTTTCCCGAAATACGGTCAGCTTTCGTGTCAAAATAATCATTTATGACATAAGCGGCCGACACCAGACAACACACGGCTATTACCAGTAACGAGAAATTGCCTTCCGGCATTTGCAGGGCAAAACCAGCTTTCTCCAGTACGGGCTGGACAACAAAGAAACGTATGGCATACATGGTAAATGCCGTGAATGCGATCGTTCGTAGGCGTATTAACTTGAGAATTTCCAACATCTTATTCTTTAACTTACATACATTTCACGTAGCATTGGGTATCCATCCATTCGCCTTTTGCTTTCAGGACTTGAGCCACGACATCCCGTACGCATCCAAGGCCACCGGGCGTATCTGAAATATAACGGGCAATAGCTTTGATCTCTTCGCACGCATCCGAAGGACATACCGGCATACCCACGATTTTCATCACGTTGTAGTCTGGTATATCATCTCCCATGTACATCACATTTTCCGGGTTCAGATTATATTTTTGCAAGAACTCGTTCAACGCTTCAACTTTATTCGCCACGCCAAGATACACGTCCTTCACTCCCAATTTCTCAAAACGTTCCCTTACCCCAGGAGCCTGTCCCCCGGAAATGATACAAACCGGGT
>ERZ827088.2631-NODE-2631-length-18312-cov-3.526866_pt1 | contig 18312 bp, 16 predicted proteins | sample MGYA00519922_ERZ827088 | MGnify/ENA primary metagenome ERZ827088 (study PRJEB31778, sample SAMEA3449254) | human gut metagenome | biome: human gut; feature: human-associated habitat; material: faeces | place: United Kingdom | collected 2010/2012 ...
TACGCTGAGAGAAGGCGGATGCCTGGCAGACATCGTACCGACTCTGCTGGAACTGATGGGAATGGAGCAGCCTGCTGAGATGACCGGCAAGTCTCTGCTGGTTAAGGAGGTTTAAGCATGGGAGTAATCCGAGCTATTTTAATGGTTCTTTTTGTACTGGTGTGTATCGCGCTGACGGTTGTGGTACTGATGCAGGAAGGCAAGTCCAACGGTCTGGGAGCGATTGCAGGCGGCAATTCTTTCTGGGAGCAGAATAAGAGCCGTTCCGCAGAGGGTAAGATTGTACTTGCGACCAAGATTCTGGCAATTGCCTTTATCGTACTGGCACTGGTACTGAATTTGAACATTTTTTAATGTAATAGATCTTTTATTACATTTTACGACAGATAAAGCACTCCCGGGATGACCGTGGGTGCTTTCTGCGTTATGGCAATGGGGCATGCGTCCGGAAGTTCAGGTCTGCATGCCGGATTTACGTAATATGCCGGAGGAATTATGGCAGACAAGACATTTGAAGAGCGAAAGAAAATTATATATGATTTTATCAATGATCCGCGCTATGTGCCCATGAAGCAGAAGGAGCTGGCGATCATCCTGCAGGTGGAGAAGAAGGATCGGGAGGAATTGAATAAAGTTCTGGATGAACTTCTTTCCGAAGGAAAAATCTCGTTATCCAAGCGGGGGCGCTACGGAAAAGCGGAGATCAAAAAAGTGGTCGGCGTGTATACAAGCCATGCCAAAGGCTTCGGTTTTGTGTCGGTAGAAGGCGAGGAACAGGACATTTTCATCGGGGAAAATGACGCCGGAGACGCATTTCTGGGCGATACGGTGGAAGTAGTGATCAAGGGTCATGCGGGCAAACGGCCCGAGGGCGTCATTACGAAGGTTCTGTCCCACGGCGTGACGGAGGTCATAGGCACCTTTGAGCGCAGCAAGAATTTCGGCTTTGTGGTCCCGGATAATCAGCGGATCAACCACGATATCTTTATTCCTCTGGAGAAAATCGGCCCGGCAGTCAGCGGACAAAAGGTTGTGGCCGAAATCACGGATTACGGCAAGGGTCGGAAAAATCCTGAGGGGAAGATTACGCAGGTGCTGGGAGAGGCGGATGATCCGGCTACGGAGGTGCTGGCTATTATGCTGGCTTACAGTATTCCCACGGAGTTTCCGGAGCGGGTGCTGAACCAGGCGGAACGGGTGGCGAAGCCGGTATCAGAGGCGGATCGGGCCGGACGGCTGGATCTGCGGGATGAGGTCTGCGTCACCATCGACGGCGAGGACGCGAAGGATCTGGACGACGCGGTTTCTTTGCGCAGAGAGGGCGACAATTACGTGCTGGGCGTGCATATCGCGGATGTGACCAATTATGTGCAGGAGAACAGCGCCCTCGATCAGGAAGCTCTGGACCGGGGCACCAGCGTCTATCTGGCGGACCGGGTGGTTCCCATGCTGCCGCGCAATCTCTCCAACGGAATCTGCTCTCTGAATGCAGGGGAGGATCGCCTGGCCTTGAGCTGCATCATGACCATTGACGAGAAAGGTAAGATTATCGGCCATACCATTGCGGAGACGGTGATCTGTGTGAATCGCAGACTCAGCTACACAGGGGTACAGAAGGTGCTGGACAATGATCCGGTGGAGACAGCACTCTATCCGGAGCTGGTTTCCATGTTGAAGGAGATGGCGGAGATGTCGGCCCTCCTTCGAAAGCGGAGAAGAAAGCGGGGATCCATAGATTTTGATTTTCCGGAGACGAAGGTGATTTTGGATGAAAAGGGATATCCCATCGATATCAGGCCCTATGAACGCAATGCGGCCACCCGTCTGATTGAAGATTTCATGCTGGCGGCCAATGAGACTGTGGCAGAGGATTATTACTGGCAGGCTCAGCCCTTTGTATACCGGATTCATGAGAAGCCGGACAGTGAAAAAATGAGCCGTCTGGGAACCTTTATCCGGAATTTCGGGTACGCGCTTCATACATCGGGCGATGAGATTCATCCGGGCGAGGTACAGAAGTTGCTGGATAAGATTGCAGGGACTCCGGAGGAGGCCATGATCAGTCGCCTGACCCTGCGGTCCATGAAGCAGGCCAAGTACGCCACCGACTGCACCGGTCACTTCGGATTGGCAGCTACCCATTACTGCCATTTTACGTCGCCTATCCGGCGGTATCCGGATCTGCAGATTCACCGGATTATCAAGGAGAACCTGCGGGGGCGCTTAAACGGCGACCGGGTGGTTCACTACGAGGCGATTCTGCCGGAGGTGGCAAAACGTTCCAGCGAGCTGGAGCGGCGGGCCGAGGAGGCGGAGCGGGAGACCGTGAAGCTAAAGAAGGTGGAGTACATGGAGCAGCATATCGGCGAAGTGTTTGACGGCGTCATTTCCGGCGTGACAGCTTACGGTCTGTATGTGGAGCTGAACAATACAGTGGAGGGCCTGGTGCATGTGAATTCGCTGACAGACGATTTTTACGAGTATGATGAGGCCGGAAGCGAGCTTCGGGGCGCTCGGACCGGAAAGGTCTGGCGCATCGGTGAGCGGGTGCGTATTCGTGTGAAGGGGACGGATCGGCTGTGCAGGACCATTGATTACGAATTATTATCGACGAAAGATACAGAGTAACGGTTCAGTATGGCCGGAAGAATTGACTGTCGAAGACGTAGGAAAGTGATTTGAGAGTACGAAGCATCCGTGAGGAGCTGCCAGTGGCAAGTTCTTAGGTGTTGAGCAGTTATGATACAGAACAGATAGATGAGGAGAACAAGATGGGGAAGGATAATTACAAGTTAGTTGCCAATAACAAGAAGGCATATCACGATTATTTCATCGACGAGACCTACGAGACCGGCATCGCCCTGGCCGGAACCGAGGTAAAGTCGATCCGCATGGGAAAATGCAGCGTCAAGGAGGCCTTTGTCAAGGTGGAAAAGGAGGAGGTATGGGTCTACGGCATGCACATCAGTCCCTACGAGAAGGGCAATATCTTCAACAAAGACCCCTTACGCCCCCGGAAGCTTCTGATGCACAAATACGAAATCCGGAAGATTGCGTCCAAGATGGCCGAAAAAGGCTACACCATGGTGCCCTTAAAGGTATATTTGAAAGGCAGCCTGGTTAAAGTCGAGGTAGGTCTGGCCCGCGGTAAAAAGCTCTACGACAAACGTCAGGACATTGCCAAAAAGGATCAGCGGCGTGAGGCGGAGAAGGAGTTTAAAGTGAAGAATCTTTATTAAAATTCATTAGACGGGAGGTTTTCGGATGCTGAAGATGCTGATTCGGATGGATGAAAAGAAGATTACAGAAGAGAAAACCTATAAGCTGGAGTCAGTTTACCGGATACTGGATAATTTATTTGCCAAATATGGACTGATTCGTATGGAAGATTTCTCAGGTGCAAGAGTTTACCGGGATAGTGGGAATGAGAATGATTTTGCGTATTTTGGAATTATCACCAATGGATTAAAAAGGCAGACCTGGTTCATGGACAATGCGTTGGAATGGATGTTTTATGAGAGCGACGATTTCCTGGACGATCCGAATGATTTGGATGAAGAAGACTTTTTGAAACACTACAGAGAAAAAATGGCTGTGAGAGCATAAGATATTGGAAAGAAAATATTTTAAAGCTCTGAATTTTGATTTGGATACACATCAATTGAAGGAATATTATCCGGGAACAGATTATCATCATGCGTATGAAGATTTGCGAAAATTTTTCGGACAGCAGGGGTTCTCACACAGACAGGGATCGGGGTATTTGTCAAATCATGAAATGGACAGCTCAGAAATTTATGATTTGATGGACCTGATAGATGAGAAAATGCCATGGATGAAAAAATGTGTACATATCATTGATGTTACGAATGTTGGAAATCAGTATGGGCTGGTAGAACTACTGAAGAAAAGTGAGAATTTGGAAATTGAAGATCCTTGGTTCCCTATAGTAGAACATTGACAGAAAAATGGCGGAGGCTTCCCCTCTGCCATTTTTAGCGCAAAAGCTATATGAAAGGAAAGAAAGTATGAAACCAACCGAAGTCTTAAAAACCTGTTTCGGCTACGACGCTTTTCGCCCCGGGCAGGAGGAGATTATTGAGGCGATCTTAAATGGCAGGGACGCGATGGCGATTATGCCGACGGGAGCGGGAAAGTCGGTGTGCTATCAGGTGCCGGCGCTGCTGCTGCCGGGGATTACCCTGGTGGTGTCGCCGTTGATTTCACTGATGCAGGATCAGGTGAAGGCGCTCAATGACGTCGGAGTACATGCGGCGTTTATCAATTCAGCGCTGACAGAAGGACAGATTCGAAAGGCCCTTTCCCTGGCGGCCCAGGGTGTATACAAGATTATCTATGTGGCCCCGGAACGGCTGGAAAGCTGGGAGTTTCTGGATTTTGCCACACATACGGAGATTTCCATGGTGACTGTGGACGAGGCCCACTGCATCTCCCAGTGGGGGCAGGATTTTCGGCCCAGCTATGTGAAAATCGTGGATTTTATCCGAAAGCTGGGAAGACGGCCGGTGGTCAGCGCCTTTACGGCCACAGCCACTGAAAACGTGCGGGATGATATCCTGCGAACCTTGCAACTGGCCAACCCGAACGTGGTTGTGACCGGCTTTGACCGGGAAAACCTCTATTACAGTGTAGAGCATATCCGGAAAAAGGACGATTTTATCCTGGATTACATAGAAAAGCACCCGTCGGACAGCGGCATTATTTACTGCGCCACCCGGAAAAATGTGGACAAGCTTTACGAAGAACTGTTCAAGCGGGGCGTGGCGGTGACGCGCTATCACGCGGGTCTTGGCGGCGCGGAACGGAAGAAAAATCAGGAGGATTTTATCTATGACCGGGCGCCAGTCGTCGTTGCCACTAACGCTTTCGGCATGGGCATCGACAAATCCAATGTGCGTTTTGTGATTCACTACAACATGCCTCAGAGCATGGAAAATTATTACCAGGAGGCGGGGCGCGCCGGACGGGACGGCGAACCGGCCCAGTGTATTCTCTTATTTTCACCACAGGACATGATGATCAATCGATTTTTACTGGAGCAGAAGGATTTTTCCGAGCTGACCGGAGAAGAGGCGCGGTTGATTCGCCAGCGGGATACCAGGAGACTTCAGACCATGGAGCAGTACTGCCGGGGAACGGGATGCCTGAGAAACTATATTTTACAGTATTTCGGAGAAGAGACGGAAGACCCCTGTGAAAACTGTGGCAACTGCCACCGGGAATACACGGAGATCGACCTGACCGAGGAAGCCAGGCAGGTGGTGAAATGCGTGACGGAGACCCGCGGACGTTACGGCATTCAGATTGTCATCGGCACATTGCTTGGAGCCAACCGGGTCAGACTGCGGGAGTTGGGAATGATGAACTATGAATCCTACGGAAGCCTGAAGGAGAAAAAAGAAGCGGATCTGCGCGCTCTGATTAGCCAGATGGTAAGCGAAGGGTATCTGCGCCAGACCGAGGAACAGTACAGTGTCCTGAAGCTGGGGGATACCGCGCCGCTTATGAAGGAGGATGCCCGGGTCATGCTGCGGACCTGGAAGGCGAAGGAGCCGGAGAAAAAGAAGAAGACGGCCAAAGTTAAGAGTACGGACGGCCTGACCAGTGCAGGAAGTGAGCTGTTCGAGGTTCTGCGAAAAATCCGCATGGAGATAGCCCGGGAAAATGGGGTGCCGCCCTATATCGTTTTCAACGATAAGACGCTGATCGATATGTGTGTGAAGCTGCCCGCCACGGAAGAGGAATTTCTGGAGGTCTCAGGCGTGGGAGAAAATAAGCGGAAGAAGTACGGAAGACAGTTTCTGGATGCGATTGCGGAGTTTCAACAGAAGAAAGAAGAAAAAGCAGAGGCATAGAGAGGATAGATCATAGCCTGAGCTTGCAAATCAGGCAAAGTTGTTAAAAACAAAAATGTTATAAAGTGTTATGATATGAAAATAATGATGTTATGAAAATGATATTTTCTGTTAAAAAAAGAAAATTACGGGTTGATTTTTGTGAGAAATGTATTAAAATAGAAATAGGTTCTTCGGGCAGAAGTGACTTTCAAAAAGGAAAGCCTCCCGTGGACAAACACCCGAATTTTAAGGAGAGGATATCATGATTATCACACAGAAAAAGCCCATCGATGAATTGATGGCGATGCTCGGAGACGCGCAGAAGATTGCGATTCTGGGCTGCGGAAGCTGCGCGACCGCATGCGCGACCGGCGGTGAGAAGGAAGTAGCAGAACTGAAAGCGTATCTGGAATCTAAGGGAAAGACCGTAGTAGCCACGAATATGGCAGATTACTGCTGTATGAATATGGGCGTGAAGACAGCCATGAAGAAGCTGAACGCGGCAGGACCGGACGCCGTAGTCTGTATGTCCTGCGGCGACGGCGTGCAGGTGGCGGCAGCCCACAGCCCGTCCGCACCGGTTTATCCGTCCAATAATACCATGTTCTTAGGCGAGGCTGTTCGTTTCGGTCTCTTTGAGGAAGCCTGTCATCTGTGCGGAGACTGTGTGCTGGGAACCACCGGCGGCATCTGCCCCATTTCCCGTTGCGCCAAGTCCCTGGTAAACGGTCCCTGCGGCGGACAGAAGAACGGCAAGTGCGAGGTGAATCCGGACAATGACTGCGCATGGATTATGATTTACAAACGTCTGGAGTCTCTGGGAAGACTGGATCTCCTGACAAAGAGAAGACCGGACAAGGGATACGCGAAGGTATCTTATCCGAGAACAATTAATATCAGGGGGAATAAATAATGGGAATGTTAGAGAAAGCGCTGGAAGGCGGTAAATTCGGTGTAACCGTTGAGATGGCTCCCCCGAAGGGATATGATTTTACAGAGCAGCTTGCAGTAGCAGAGCTTCTGAAGGGCAAGGTTCACGGCGTGAACGTAACCGATATGCAGTCAGCCTGTCTGAAGGCTTCTTCCCTTGGTCTTTGTATCAAGCTGAAGGAAGCAGGGCTGGAGCCCATCGTACAGGTTACCGGACGTGACAGAAGCCGTATGGGTATCATGGGTGATATGCTCTCCGCAGCGGCATTTGGTATCGATACCATGCTGGCTCTGACCGGAGACCATCCGACCGTAGGCGACTGCAAGGAGTCCAAGCCGGTCTACGATCTGGATTCCGTAGGTATCCTGCATATGCTGACTTATATGGAAGCTACCGGAAAGGACTGCGGCGGCAATGATCTGGATAATGCGCCCACCTTCTATAAGGGGGCTGCGGTAACTCCGGTTTATGATCCGCTTCCGCTGCAGATTAACAAGCTGCGCCAGAAGGTAGACGCAGGCGCACAGTACATCCAGACCCAGGGTATCTTTGATATCGAAGGCCTGAAGCGTTTCATGGACGAGGTGGATAAGGCAAACATCCATACCCACATCATGGCAGGTATCATCCCGCTGAAGGCGGCTGGTATGGCGAAATACATGAATGAGAACGTACCGGGTATCGCAGTACCCCAGGATATGATTGACCGTCTCTCCGCTGCGGCAGCAGAGGGCAAGGAGAAGGGCGTTAAGGGACTGCCCACACAGCTTGGTATCGAGATGGCTGCCGAGATGATCGCGAAGATCAAGGACGAGGGCATCTGCGACGGCGTACATATCATGGCTATCGGCGCAGAGAAGAATGTGCCGAAGATTCTGGAGAAGGCCGGAATTACCATTGAGTAAGCATCCGGATAAGATTTAAGGGGAAAAGAGAAGGTATGAGATAAAAGGGCTGAGGCGGTTTAAAACTGCCTCAGCCCTTTCGGCTGCGCGAAATAAGAAAGGTTACGTAGAAGTAAGCTTACAAAAAGAACTCCGTCACAAATACTACGGCGCAGCAGATGACTGCTACGGGCAGCAGTCCCGCGCCCATCCAGGCGGCGGCAATGCCGATGACGAGGGCCAGCGCTCCGGCGATGGGAGACTGGGTGGCGTGGATGATGGCCGGAAAGGTCATGACGGCCAGAGTTACGTAGGGCACATAGTAGAGAAAGGACTGGAGAAACTGATTTTCCAGCGGCTTTCGAATCAGGGTCAGCGGCAGCACGCGGATTGTGTAGGATACGGCGGCCATAATCAGGATGTAGATGTAAATATTATGGGTCATGAGTGGGAAACTCCTTTCTCGGCAGTTTTTTCAGCAGTGTTTTCTTTGGAAACCGGGAACAAAAGCGCGGCTCCGGCGGAAATCACGACCGTCAGGATAATGGTGCGGGTACCGTCCGACAGAGTGCTGATCCACGGCAGAACCGAGCAGGCGAAGCTTGCGGCGAAGGACAGGGCCACCAGAGCAGCCACCACCTTATTTTTCCGGGCAGGCGGGATGATCACAGCCAGGAACATGCCGAAGAGGGCCACGCTTAAGGCGCTGACCACGCGCTCCGGTAAAATGTTGCCTGCAATGATGCCAAGGGATGTGCCGATGGACCAGCCGGGCATTGCCATGAGCATGGCGCCGTAGGTATAATAGGGATTCAGATATCCGGGGCGTGCAATGGCGATGCCAAAAAGCTCGTCTGTGATATCAAAGCCCATCAAAAGGCGGTGTCCCAGAGAAAGTCCGGGCTCCAGCCGCTGGCTCATGGCGCAGCTCATCAGAAGATAGCGGGCGTTAGTAATCAGAGTCACAATGGCGATTTCCGCGTAAGCGGCATTGGCAGCGATGACCGTGATGCCGGCGTATTCACCCGCGGACGCGTTATTTAAAATGCTAATCAGAAATCCCTGAAGGGCATTGAGACCTGCGTTCCGCGCGGTGATGCCAAGCGAAAATGCCACAGCCAGATAGCCGAGGCCGATGGGAATGCCGTCCCGCATGCCGAGCCGGAATCCCTGGGCTTTACTTTCTTTCATAAGATAATTCCTCCCTTTTGTAGCTTGCTTTATTTTATCAGTTCTCTTTACATAAGTAAAATGAATGATTATAATAAAAACATAAGTTAAACTGATGGAGAGAACCATATGATATCGCGATACGGAATTTTCTGTAAAATCATAGAAACGGGGAGCTTTACGAAGACGGCGGAGCTTTTGGGTTATTCCCAGAGCGCGGTGAGCCAGACGATCAAGGCGCTGGAGCAGGAGACGGGGACAACGCTCATTAACCGGCGAAAGGACGGAACGCTGCTGACGGTGGACGGCGCAGCTTATCTGCCTTATTTTCAGCAGATTTACCAGGCGGAGGAGGCGCTTGAGCGGAAGGAACGGGAAATGCGGGGGCTGGAAAACAGTGTTATCCAAATCGGAACCTTTACCAGTGTCAGCCGAAATCTGTTGCCGGAGCTTATGAGGAAGTTTAAAAAAAAGTACCCGGGTACGCGCTTTGTGCTGCAGCAGGGGGAGTACACGAATATTGCAGGCTGGGTGCGGGATGGAAGCATTGACTTTGGCTTCGTGAATGCCGAGGCGGTGCCGGACATGGAGGTCAGCGTCCTGTACCGGGACGAGATGGTGGCGGTACTGCCGGAGGGACATCCGCTGGCCGGGCAGAAAGATGTGTCGCTTGCGGAGCTTGGCAGAGAACCCTTTATCCTGTTGGATGAGGGCGAATACAGTGTGCCGGAGCGGGCATTCGCGAAGCTTCAGATCGAGCCGCGGATCGAATACAAGGTATACGATGACTATTCGATTCTGGCCATGATCCGTCAGGGTCTGGGCGTGTCGATTCTGTATCGGCTGGTGCTGGAGGGCTTCGAGGATGGGCTGGAGCTGCGCCCAATCCGGGAACGGCTGGAGCGGCCGGTGGCGCTTTTGTGGCGAAACTGGGAAACCATGCCTTTTGCGGCCAGGCGCTTCGCTTCTTTTGTAAAAGAGGCTTGTGTGGAGCACGGAAAACCGTTATAATAAGCCCCATACAAGAGACTTGTGCAGGGACGGACAGAGGAGGAAAATGGTATGGACATGACGGGATACGAGCTTTTGTGGCTCTTTTTTACATACAGCTTTGCGGGCTGGGTGACTGGCACGGCCGGAGCGGCGGCGCGGCAGAGAAAATTTGTGGACGTGGGATTCTTATACGGTCCATGGTGCCCGGCTTACGGCCTGGGCGGCGTGGCGTATGCTATCTTCCTGACGGAATTGAAAGACAGCTTGTTCTTCCTTTTTGTGGGCGGCGTGATTCTTTCTTTTATTGTGACCTATACGACCGGCTTCGTGCTGGAGCGGATTTTCCATCGGAAATGGTGGGATTTCTCCCGGAAACGCTTCCAGTTCGGCGGCTATGTGAGCCTGCCCTGGTCGGTGGTGTGGGGTCTGCTTGGAGTACTCTGCATCCGTTTTGTGAATCCGTTTTTACGGGATGTGCTGAAGCTTTTACCCCATGGGGTCGGAAAAATCATTCTACTTGTGCTTGGTATCATTTTCATTATGGATTTTGTCGGCACACTGGTGGGAATCCTGAAGGTGAGATCCAGCGTGAAAAAGGCGTCTCTGCTGTATGGCGTGGCGGAGAATCTGCAGAAAACCTCTGATGAGATGGGCGGAAAGCTGACAGCCTTTGTGCTGCGCCGTATGGAGCAGGCCTATCCGAGGCTGGCGGCTGAAGAGCTTCTTAGAGCCAGACGGGAGCAGGAAAAGGAAGCGGACGCGGCGCGGGCGAAGGCAGGCGTCTTTGCGGTGGGCTGCTGCTTTTATAAGCTGGTGTGCCTGTTTTTGCTGGGCGCGTTCCTGGGCGATATCACCGAAACCATTTTCTGCTATGTGACGGCTGGCAAGCTCATGAGCCGCAGCAGCGTGGTGTACGGACCCTTCAGTATCGTCTGGGGACTGGGCTGTGCCCTTCTGACGGCGGTGCTGTACCGGTATAAGGATCGGAGCGACAGCTATATTTTCTGCTTCGGCACGGTTCTGGGCGGCGCTTATGAGTATATCTGCAGCGTCTTTACGGAGCTGGTATTCGGCACAGTGTTCTGGGATTACAGTAAGATTCCGTTCAATCTGGGCGGCAGAATTAACCTCTTGTACTGCTTCTTCTGGGGCATCGCAGCGGTGGTCTGGATGAAGGTGCTGTATCCGCTGTTTTCCGGCTGGATCGAGGAGATTCCGAAGAAATTCGGAACCTGGATGACCTGGATTCTGCTGGTATTTATGATTTATGATGTCTGCCTGTCGGGTCTGGCCCTGAACCGCTATACGGTGCGGCAGACCGGCGAGGGCATCGAGACCTTCGCGGACGGGTGGCTGGATACGCATTTTCCGGATGAACGGATGGACCGGATCTATCCGAACGCGATTCTGGTGGAATAAGAGTTTAAATTTAAGAAAAGGGCTTGATTTTTCAGGGGTTTCGGTCTATACTGGGAGAACAGATTACCCGAAGAGGGCAAAACGGCTGCCGTTCACAGCGTTTCAGGCAGTCCCAGCCAGGGCTTGTACTGGTTTCGACGGGGGTCTCGCAGCTGGTGAAGCTATCCGCAGGCGATGCGTCAAATCGCAAAATTAAAAATAAACGCTGAAGATAATTTAGCATACGCTGCCTAATGGCAGCTGTCGGCCTTAGAGCACCCGCACTTTAAGAATCCGGCATCGACTATGTGGGAAACGACATGTGTTAAGCTTTGCGCGCATGGGCGTATCATGAAGCTACTGAAGCCCGCAGGGTGTTAGTTCCCGGCGGACGGAGGGAATGTCAAAGAACTGACTACGATAGTAGAAGAACAGGGAACAGGCTTTCGGACAGGGGTTCGATTCCCCTCAGGTCCATAAAAAATACCACTTGTCATTTGACAGGTGGTATTTTCTTTTTATGGAATAGGAAATTCCGATAGAATTCCCTATTCCATAAAAGCAAGCAGAGCTTGCAAAGATGCGCACTCGGCGCAGTGGTAGATGGTTGCTGAAGCAACCGCGCCTCGGCGCGAGAATGTGCCATTGGCACATTCTTTTTTAATACATAATCACAGCCCGCACCGGACACACCGGGCTGCAGTAGCCGCAGGTCAGGCATTTGTCATGATTGACCTCAGCCAGGCCGTTGTCGTTGTAAAAGATGGCCCCGGCGGGACAGGCGGCCTTGCAGGAGCCGCAGCCCTCGCAGTCCTCCTGGTTGATGTAGACCCTCTTTTTGGAGACGTCCGGGTTGTAGGTCTTCGGCATGGAGCCGTCGAGATAGGCGATGAGATCGTCCACCTCCGCGTTTTTTCCAAAGCCGATCATGACCGAATCGATTTCCTCTTTGGAGAATACATAGTTAAGCGCTTCCTGATAATGGGACGTGAGACTTCCGCCGCCGAAGGCTTTCATGGAAAAGATGCCCTTGCCAGCCCGGTGGCAGCGGCGGATGGCCGCGAGCATTTCCTCTTTCGAACCGAAGGCATCCCCTTTTCGAATCCCCAGTCCAGCGTAATTGATCAGCGGAAAGACCACATCCAGCTCCGGCATGGAAGCGGCGGCCTCCGTGACATCAATGTGATGGGTAGAGAGTCCGATGGCCCGCACCAGCCCCTTTGACCGGGCGTCCTGTAACGCGTCCCAAGCCCCGGCCCGCTCCGCAAGCTGTCCCGAACGCACCTCATGCATGAGAAAAATATCGATGACGTCGCGCCCCAGCTCCTCCCGGGCCTCCAGCACCGCTTCCATCATCCCGTCATAATCGGTACAGAGGGATTTGGAGGAAATGACCACATCGTCAAAGCCCTCATGTTCCAGTGCCTTTTTGATATACGGATAGGTTCGGTAGTACTGCGCCGTATCCAGAAAATTAAATCCTCTTTTCAGCGCGTAGCGGATCACCGCTGCACCCTGCTCCACCGGCAGAGCCAGCTGGCTTGGACCCATGGGAAGCACCCCGAAGCCCGCGACGCTGACTTTGATGTCTGTATTTCCTAAAGCTTTTTTCTGCATAAAGATTCCTCTGAAATTCTTATATTGTGTAAAATATGTTGTCAAAATTGTTGTATTTATTGTAATTATACATGGATCAGCGAAAAAATCAAACCCAAAAGAAACTGTTGATTTCTCATTTGATATTTAGTATTATGATAAAGGATCTGCATACATAGGATCAGGAGATCAGGAGGATGGATTTATGCAGGATATGATCAGAGTTGCGGTGGACGCAATGGGCGGCGACAATGCGCCGGACGAGATTATCAAGGGCGCCATGGAAGCCGTAGCGCTGCGGGAGGACATTCAGGTTCTGCTCGTGGGCAAAGAAGAACTGATTCGGGAGAAGCTAAAGGGATATTCATACAGAGAGCAGCAGGTAGAGGTCGTGAACGCGACAGAGGTGATCGAGACGGCGGAGCCGCCGGTGGCAGCTATCCGGACGAAGAAGGACTCTTCCATTGTAGTCGGACTGAAGCTGGTAAAAGAGGAGAAGGCGGACGCCTTCGTATCGGCAGGCAGCTCGGGAGCCGTACTGGCAGGAGGCCAGCTTCTGGTGGGACGCATCAAGGGCGTGGAGAGACCGCCCCTGGCGCCGTTAATTCCGACGGAAAAAGGCGTGTCTCTGCTGATTGACTGCGGAGCCAACGTGGATGCCAGACCGTCTCATCTGGTACAGTTTGCCAAGATGGGTTCCATCTACATGGAGCACGTCATGGGCGTGAAGAATCCCCGGGTGGCTATCGTGAATATCGGAGCCGAGGAGGAGAAGGGCAACGCCTTGGTGAAAGAGACTTATCCGCTTCTGAAGGAGTGTGAGGGTATCAATTTCGTGGGCAATATTGAGGCAAGAGAGATTCCCCACGGACAGGCAGACGTTATCGTTTGTGAGGCCTTTGTAGGAAATGTCATCCTGAAGCTTTATGAGGGCGTGGGAGCCGTGCTGGTCAGCAAGATCAAGGCCGGTATGATGAGCACTCTCCGAAGCAAAATCGGCGCGCTGCTGGTGAAGCCGGCGCTGAAGGAGACGCTGAAGTCCTTTGATGCTACCGAATACGGCGGAGCGCCGCTTCTGGGTCTTAAGGGCCTGGTGGTGAAGACCCATGGAAGCTCCAAAGCAAAAGAAGTAAAGAACTCCATTATCCAGTGCGTAACATTTAAAGAGCAGCGGATTAATGATAAGATTAAAGAGAATATCGTAAGAGAGGAAGGATGAAACAATGGAATTTGAAAAACTGAAAGGAATTATTGCGGATGTTCTGAATGTGGATGAGGATGAGATCACCATGGACACCACATTTGTAGACGATTTGGGAGCAGATTCTCTGGACGTATTTCAGATTATCATGGGAATCGAAGAAGAATTCGACATCGAGATCGCCCAGGAGGAAGCTGAGAAAATCGTGTCCGTCGGCGACGCGGTGGAAGCCATTCGCAATCTGAAGAAGGACTAAGAAGAATATGAAACTTGTCTCAGAAAGGCTGTGGCTTTTCTGAGACATTTTTACGTTATTGTTTGTGAGGAGAACAAATGAAGCTGGAAGAATTAGAAAACAAACTGGGTTACCATTTTCACGACCGGAGGCTTTTGGAGCACGCCCTGTGCCACAGCTCCTATGCCAACGAGCGCCACTGGGACCGCCTGCAGAACAACGAGCGCCTGGAGTTCTTAGGAGATGCGGTACTGGAGCTTGCCACCAGTGAGTTCCTGTATCAGAATTATCCGACCATGCCGGAGGGTGAGGCCACCCGTACCCGTGCGAGCATCGTCTGTGAGCAGACCCTGGCGCTGTGCGCGAGAGACCTGGGATTAGGCGAATGGCTGAGGCTGGGAAAAGGCGAGGAGCTGACCGGCGGACGTGACAGGGATTCCATTACCTCAGATGCCATGGAGGCATTGCTTGGCGCGATTTATCTGGACGGTGGTTTTGCTAATGCAAAAGAATTCGTACATCATTTTATTTTAAATGACATTGAGCATAAAAAACTCTTTTATGATAGCAAGACTATCCTTCAGGAGCAGATTCAGAGTGAAACCGAGGAACCGATTCACTATGAACTGGTGAAGGAAGAGGGACCGGATCACAATAAGCGGTTTACGGTAAATGTGGTATTGGGCGAGAAGGTGCTTGGAAGCGGCAGCGGTCGGACCAAGAAGGCGGCGGAGCAGGAAGCGGCGTACCGGGCACTTCTGGCCAGAAAAGTCCGCGGATAACGGGGTAAGGAATGTATTTAAAAAGTATAGAGGTACAGGGCTTTAAGTCCTTTGCAAATAAGATTGTATTCGATTTTCACAACGGGATCACCGGCATTGTAGGACCCAACGGCAGCGGCAAGAGCAATGTGGCGGACGCGGTGCGCTGGGTTCTGGGCGAGCAGCGGGTGAAGCAGCTGCGAGGCGGCAGTATGCAGGACGTCATCTTCGCGGGAACCGAAAACCGGCGGCCCTTAAGCTATGCCTATGTGGCGATTACGCTGGATAATTCCGATCATCAGCTGTCCATAGATTATGAAGAGGTGACGGTGTCAAGACGTCTCTACCGTTCCGGCGAGAGCGAGTACCTGATCAATGGCGCAGCCTGTCGGCTCAAGGATATCAACGAGCTGTTTTACGATACCGGTATCGGTAAAGAGGGCTATTCCATCATCGGACAGGGCCAGATTGACCGGATTCTAAGCAGTAAGCCGGAGGAGTCCAGGGAGCTTTTCGACGAGGCCACCGGAATCGTGAAATTCAAACGCAGGAAGAACACGGCCCAGAAGAAGCTGGAGGACGAGAAGCAGAACATCGTCCGCATTAACGACATTCTGGCGGAGCTGGAAAAGCAGCTGGGACCGCTGGAAAAGCAGTCAGCGGCAGCCAGAGAATATCTGAAGAAAAAAGAAGCATTAAAGCTCTGCGATGTGAATACGTTCCTTTTGGAGACGGAGCGTGTCCAGGGGGCGCTGACGGAGCTGGAGCAGAAAATCAGCGATACGGATCGGGAGTTAAAAGAGACTACCGGACAGTATGAGAATATCAAAAAGGAACACGCCCGCATCGAAGAAGAGTTAGAGGAGCTGAACCGACGTCTGGATGAGACGAAGGAAGCGGCGTCCAGGGCGGGTCTGGGCCGTCAGCAGCTGGAAGGCCAGATTGAAGTCCTGAAGGAGCAGATCAACTCCGTCCGACAGGGCGGCGAGCAGCTGGAAGGACGTCTGAAAAATATCGCGGCGGATGTGAAGGAGCGGCAGGAGGCCAGAGAAAAACTGGCGGCAGAGCAGGCGGAGCTTGCAAAGCAGCTGGAGGCAGCTGCCTCCGTTTCCGGCGAGGCCGACGCGCGCTTACAGGAGCTGCGGGAGCAGATCGAGGCGGAAAATACAGCCGCTGAGATCTGCAAGAACACCATCATCAGTTTGTTAAATGAGCGGGCCTCCACCAAGGGCCGCCTGCAGCGCTACGACGCCATGCAGGAGCAGGCCCAGATTCGGAGAACGGAGCTGAATCAGAAGCTGCTGCTGGCGAAAAGCAGTGAGGAAGAGCAGCGGGTACAGTACGAAGGACATCTGAAGAAACTGGAAGAAATTTCCGGAAGAATTATTACACTGTCGGAAGCTCAGCGGGAGAAGGAGGCGGAAGCCGAAGGCCTGCGCCGGGAGTTGGGAAAAAAGAATGAGGAGCTGGAGATTGGCCAGAGCGCTTTTCACCGGGAATCCTCCCGCCTGGAATCCCTGCGGAACATGGCCGAGCGCTACGATGGCTACGGCAACAGCATCCGCAAGGTCATGGAGCAGAAAAAGAACGTGCCGGGCATCGAGGGCGTGGTAGCGGACCTCATCAAAGTGGATCAGCGGTATGAGACCGCCATCGAGACAGCTCTGGGCGGCAGCATCCAGAATATTGTCACGGAAAATGAGGATACTGCCAAGGAGCTGATTGAATATCTGAAAAAGAACCGGTTTGGCCGGGCCACCTTCCTGCCCCTGACCAGCGTGGGTGGACGGGGCGGCTTCGCGAAGCCGGAGGCCCTGAAGGAAAAGGGCGCCATCGGCCTTGCCAGTACTCTGATACGGGCGGACAAAAAGTATGATCGGGTAGTACAGCATCTGCTGGGCCGGGTACTGGTGGCAGAGCACATTGACGACGCTATCCGCATTGCCCGGAAATACAACCATTCCATCTTTATCGTTACCCTGGAGGGCGAGTCCTTAAGCCCCGGCGGTTCCATGACCGGTGGAGCCTTCCGCAATTCCAGCAATTTGCTTGGCCGGAAGCGGGAGCTGACCGAGCTGGAAGAGAATGTACAGAAGCTGGAGACGGATATCCGGGAAGCCCGTCTTCAGATCGAAGCCCTGCGGGAACAGCGCCGGGAGCGGCGCGCGGAGGCAGAGTCCTTAAGCACAGAGCTGCAGCAGCTGTATCTGCAACAGAATACGGCGAAGATGAATTCCGATCAGGCGAAAGCAAGACTGGATGAGATTATTGAGGGCTATTCCGGACTTCGAAAGGAACTTTCGGAAATCGAGAAGCAGTTTGCGGACATTCACGACAGCCGCGAAGCTATTTTCCGGGAAATACGGGAGTCTGAGGAGCAGGAGAAGCAGAACGAGGCCAGAATCGAGACGGCACAGGGGAGATTGACTGAGCTGAAGCAGAGCGAGGCTGAGAGCATCGGCGACAACGAAAAGGCGCACCTGAATCTGGCGGCCCTGACCCAGAAGGCGGGCTTTGTGGATGAAAACGCGGCCCGTATTGAGCGGGAGCTTGTGAGACTTCATACGGAAGAGCAGGAGATTTACGAGGGTATGCAGAAGGGCAATGCCGACATCGAAGCCAAAGAGGAAGGCATCGGCGCTTTGCGGAAGCAGATAGAGGACATGATCGCCAGGAGCGAGCGCTTAAACGGTGAGACCGCAGAGCTTGGCGGCAAGCGGGAAGCACTGCTGACCGGCCAGAAGGATTTCTTTACGAAGCGTGAGGAACTGTCCGATAAGCAGACCCGGCTGGATAAAGAGGTTTTCCGCCTGAACAGTCAGCGGGAAAAGCTGGAAGAAACGGTGGATTCCCTGACCGATTATATGTGGGAGGAGTACGAGCTGACCTACAACACAGCCCTTCCCATGAAACAGGAAGAGGATATGGATTTGGCGGCACTGAAGAAGCAGACCAGTGTGCTGAAGGATGAGATACGGAAGCTGGGCGATGTCAATGTGAATGCCATTGAGGATTATAAAAATATCTCAGAGCGGTATGAATTTATGAACACCCAGCGGAACGACCTGGTAAAGGCCGAGGAGACCCTGATGGGCATTATTTCGGAACTGGATACAGGCATGCGCCGCCAGTTCGAAGAACAGTTTGCCCGGATTCGGGTAGAGTTTGACAAGGCTTTCAAAGAATTGTTCGGTGGCGGAAAGGGAACCCTGGAGCTTGCAGAGGGAGAAGATATCCTGGAAGCCGGTATCCGGATTATCTCACAGCCGCCGGGCAAGAAACTTC